>Ga0074195_1000596_pt1 | contig 66157 bp, 64 predicted proteins | sample EPASupsiteHSE623_FD_64525 | JGI IMG/M metagenome (GOLD analysis project Ga0074195, IMG submission 64525) | Bioremediated contaminated groundwater from EPA Superfund site, New Mexico - Sample HSE6-23 | ecosystem: Environmental > Aquatic > Deep subsurface > Groundwater > Contaminated ...
TTGTTTGAACTGATTCAGTATTTTCCTGTCATCCTATCTTTATTACAGGAGCTACAATTAGTTCTGCTGTATCTTTCAATTCTACTTGTTCTGTATTTGCTTGAACTAATTCAGTATTTTCCTGTCATCCTATCTTTATTACAGGAGCTACAATTAGTTCTGCTGTTTCTTTCAATTCTACTTGTTCTGTATTTGCTTGAACTAATTCAGTATTTTCCTGTCATCCTATCTTTATTACAGGTTTTGTAATTGCTATATCTCAATTACTAGTTCATCATCATAAATTATCATTAGTAATTATCGTGGAATTATTATCAAGCGATAATTCATTATTTAGAGTATTTCAAACTTCCCCATCAATACCTAAATTATTTATTTTTATTTTTATATTATCCATATTGTTAATATTAAAAAATTAATTTAACTAATAATATGGTAATATATTTTAAAACATATGTCAAATATTTGTCAAGATTTTTATATATTTTTTATTGTTTTTATTTTATAATAATATTTAAACAAGGGACTATAACTTTATTTAAGCCAATAATAAATTATATTTAATTTTACTTTTTTATTATTATTGTCAAGTATTATATATAGATTATTATATAATTTATATTATAATATATTGTTTTTGTAATATTTACATATATTTTTTAACTCACAATCTACACATAAAGGTTTTCTTGATTTACATATATATCTTCAAAATAAAATTAAAGTATGATGAAATCTTGCTAAATCTTCTTTTGTAAAAATTTGCTCAACTTTTTTATCTGTTTCAAGTGGAATTTTTGTATTTACTATTCAAAGCCTATTTAACACTCTATGAACATGCGTATCAACAGCTAATACAGAAGTTCACTTAGTAACTGATAAAAAAACTTTTGCTGTTTTAATTCAAACTCAATACAAAGTTTGTAACTTCTCTATTGTATCAAAGACGGATAAATCAGTTTTTGATAATATTTCACAAGTTTTATATATATTTCTAGCCTTAGTTTTATAGAATCATATAGACTTTATATAATTTTCTATATTCTTCTGCCCTAATTCAAGTCAATCAATTGGACTTTTCAATACCTTAAATAATTCTTTATTAACTTTATTTACTTGTTTATCAGTTGTCTGTGCTGACATTATTATAGCAACAAGCAATTGAAAATCATTTTCATAATAAAGTTCTGTCTTTGCATCAGGAAAAAGTCTATCCAAATACTCAACTATCACATCAATGTTTTTTTTCATAATTTTATTCTTTATTCTTTATTCTTTATTCTTTATTCTTTATTCTTTATTAAACATTTTACTTGCATTTTAAAAAATTCAAATTATCTTTTAATATATTTATATTGCCTTATACTTTAATCTTTATCCTATCTTATGTACACTTCTCCTTTTTACTTAACTCAAAACCAATGAAATAACGCTTTTTCATATAAAAAAAGACAAAATAAAAGACTCTATATACCAAATCTTATAAAAATAGATTCTTTTGATGATATAAAACTATGAAATGAAATTGTCTTTGAAGATTATGATTTCAATTGAAATCTAGTATCTTGTACTTGATTAAAAAACTTTTACGAAGTAGAAATACCTATTGAAACAGATTGAAAAAAAGAAAACAAAAAAATATACATTTTTGATAACCATAATCATGCATACTTTTTCTGGCATAAATCTAAACTAGATTGAATTATATGAAACAATTGTACACTATACCATATAGATGAACATACTGATATGAGAAATCCTTGAATTTATCTGGAAACAAAAGATCTAACAAATATAAAAAAAATATTTGAGTATACAAATTATGTAGATGTATGAAACTATATAATACCTGCAATTCATGATTGACTTATAAAAGAAGTGCATTCTATTAGAAGTGAAAGTGAACTAAACAAAATAAATGAAATGCCTAAAGAAAAAACAAAACATAATCCCAACTATTGATTGACGGAAAAAAAAGACATCATACTAAACATAGACTTAGATTTCTTCGAACCAAAACTTGATTACATAGATTACAAACTAAAAAAAGAATTAATTCAAAAACTCATAAAAAAAGCTAGTGTTATAACTGTAGCAACTAGCCCTTTCTTCATAGATCAAAATTTAGCACTGAAAGTTTTTAGAGATTTGTTTTCCTAAACCTTAGGAATAACAGATTCTATAGCAGCAAAACTAGCAACTTTTCAAATTGGAACAATTATAGATACACTATCACCTATTTCTGCTCTAAAATGAGTTACCGCAGCAGTTAATACATTGTAAGTTTGCCCTTCTGCTATTACTTGAAATTTTCATAACTCTTTTGTAAGTAATCAAACCTTTGATTCTCTTTCTATTTGTTTTATTTGTTTATACATCATTTTTCAGCTTGGATCAATAGTCAGTTTAAGTCTATCTCATTGAACCAATTTTGATTTTGATGCATAATTTACAGGTACAGGATACTTATGTCAATCAACTCAAAGCATTTCTTCTCATGTAAAAACTCATTCAACTATTTTATAATCATTACTTGAATAAGAAGTCAACCCTCTCAAATCTAAATCAACATTATCTTCCTCTTTTAAAGTTAATCATTGTTCTTCAAGTAAATCTTTCAAGATTTTCTTTGCATTTTTAATAGATTTCTCAGCGTTGATTATAAAATCTCTAACTGCTTGTATTTTTTTTGTATCCATAATTTTTTTATTTAATTTTTATTTTTATTATCTATATATATTTTACATAGTTTTACTCATTTTGTAAAATAAAACAAATTTACTTTTTCATTTTATTAATTATAAATAAGAAATATAAGATTTTCTATCTCATTTTTCCACAATAAACAGACAAATAATCACATTCATAAAAAAGGTCAAAATGGAATAACTGTATTTACTTTTCACTTTTTCTGCAACTTTTGAATTATTATCAATCCAACCCCTATTATACTTCAAATTATATATGTTGCAAATAATCAAAAAATACTAAATTTGAATCATAATACTAATCACATAAGTATAGCAATTCTTAAATCTCATCATCACATCCAAGCTCACCTACTAACAACAATTTGTAAAAACAAAAAAGTAAAAATTAATAATACTCAAAAAAGTGCATTAATTATAGGTAATTGAGATAAATCATATCACATATATCTATAAACCAAAGAAACAACAAAAAAACTTAAGATCAATATAAGTATATCATATACCTCACTCAGTCATTTTAGCATTATTATGTACAATAATCATACAACAACAAATAAAACGATAATCATTCCCATATTATTTAATAAAGATAACGACACTGTTTCTGATGCTAAAGTAGGTATAATTTCAAACCCAGGTATAAAAACCTGTAAAATCAAAATTAATGATGTTCAAAGTATACCAGTTAATAAAACACCCTCATTTATTTCTAAAAACAATATATCGTAAAATATTATAAGAATAGTTATAAAAGCCAAAAACAAAAAATAAAACAATTTAATAATTTCAAAATAATTAAAAGTAAAAATTAAATCGACATTTATTATATTATATCAAACCATAAAAAAGAGTAATCAAGTTGATATCTCTAAAAAAGGATAAATTGAACTTATCTTACTTTTACAATACCTACATTTTCAAAGAGTTGATATATATGAAAAAATTGGGACCAAATCAAAATATTTAAGTATCCCATTACAATTTGGACACATACTTCTTCCAAACATTATTCATCCCTGTTTTGATTTAAGCCTATGAATTAAAACAGAAGCAAAACTTCAAAATAATGTTCAAAGTATAAAAAGCATAAAAGAAAAAATAAACTCCATATACAAAAAATAAGAGATAAAAAGTATTTATAATAGATTATATTGAAAAAAATCTATTTATAAAACTTTTTACCTCTTTTTTATAAAAGCAATTACATTATATCACTTCAAGCTATCAATTTATCACTTCTATACTTAGTATTTCTTCATTCTAAATCTTCGTTTAGATAAATCAATTTAGTATTATTCTTATCTCAAATATTTCATAGTGTCTCTATTCTACTTGAATCAAGCAAAAATTCTAAAACTCTAGCTCAATCAAGATTTGAATCAGATGCTTTTATCATGTCAACAGATTCTTTAAATCATCTTGCAATTTCCATTCTTTGTCATGCCATACCTTGTCATAATAAAATCTTTGATTCTTTTTCTGCTTCAGCTTTCTTAACTTGCATTATTTTTTCAGCTTCTCATTGATTCATAGCTGCCTCCTTCAATTTTTCTGATTCTACAACTTTGTTCATAGCTGACATAACAGAGGATTCAAGTTTTACATCCCTAACCTGGATCGAATCAAGTTTATATCAAAATGAAGCTAATTTTTCTCTTAATTTTTCTTCAATATCATTTCAAATTTCTTCTCTTTTACCAAATACTTCTTTATGACTAAAAGTAACTATCATAGCTCTAAGTTCTTGATCAATAATAGATTTTATCATTGTTCTTGGATCTGATATTTTATATATTGATTTAAAGATAGCTCATTCTTCACTATCATCTTTATCATCTTCTACATAATAAATTACATTTAATCAGATATAAGTAGTTACATTATCTTTTGTAACTCAATCAACATCAACTGGAAAATTTATCCTAAATAAAACCTGTTCTTTTGTTATTTCAAAAATAGGAATTATAAAATTTAACCCAGATCTAAGAACACGATTAAATTTTCAAAAAAACTCAACTGATTTAACAGTATTTGGTTTTACTATTCTTACAGACAAACTTATCAAAAACAAATCTGCTAAAATAGCTGGAACAACTCATCAAATTCAAACCAACAATATAAAAACTACCGGAACAATTAAAAGTAATATTGGGATAACAATTCAAAGCATATTTTTATAATTAAAAATAAAGTATATTCATTATACTACTATTTATGATTTTTTTCAAGTAGATTTTTATTAATAATATTTTTGATTATATTTATATAAATCTTATTTTATAATTCTATATATATGAAAATAAACTTAGAAAATAAATACTTAGTATTAACAACAAACAAAGAAGAAAAAATCTTAAAACTAAAAAAAATGATTTGAGAAAATAAAACAATTTTATACTTTTACCCAAAAGATAATACCCCATGATGTAGTCTAGAAAATAAAGCTTTTTCTGATCTAAAAAAAGAATTTGAAAACAAATGATATAAATTAATTTGAATTTCAAAAGATAGTATTGAATCACATAAAAAATTTAAAGAAAAATATAACTTAGAAAATGATTTAATTTCAGATCCAGAACTTATTCTACATAATGAATTATGAGTATATGGAGAAAAAAATAACTATTGAAAAATAGTTAAATGAGTTATAAGAAGTAGTTTTATAATTGATAAAGATTGAAATATATTAAAAGAATACAAAAATGTAAAAGCGACATGACATGCTGAGAAAGTATTTAGAGAAAATTAAAACAAAAAAAAAGCTTTTTTAAAAAGCTTTTTTTAACCAAACATATGTACAAAAACTGAATATTTAGCTAATTCTGGTTGATATACAAATATTTCCATACTTTTACTTGAAGTTATCTCCAAAATTTTAAATGTAATAGTAACTGCAGTACCTACAAATAAAGACCAATGTAACAATGCATAATTTGTATGCTTCTTTAATTTTAACTTAAACATATATATATATAGTTATAATATAATTAATTGTAAATAAATTCTACTATATATTTTTCTTTTATGCAAATATTTGAATATATTTTTTATAGAAAGAAAAAACTTTCCATAAAAGGAAAGTTTTTTGTAATTATATATCTAAATTTTTTACAGATTTAGCTCTAGATTGTATAAATCTTTTTCTTGGTGCAACTTCATCTCACATAAGAATCTTAAACATCTCATCAGCTTTTGCAGCATCATCAACAGTAACTCTATACATCTTTCTAGACGATGGATCCATAGTAGTTTCCCACAATTGATCTGGATTCATTTCTCAAAGACCTTTATATCTTTGAATATTTTCTCATACAATATTATTTTCAATCATAATTTTCTCTTTTTCATCATCACTATAAACATACCATTTTTGTTTTCACTTTGATAATTTATAAAGTGGTGGTTGAGCTATATAAATATATCATCCATTAATCAATTCTCTAAAGTACCTAAAGAAAAAAGTTAAAAGTAAAGTTCTTATATGAGCTCCATCTACATCAGCATCTGTCATTATTACTATTCTATGATATCTAAGTCTTGATATATCAAAAGTTTCTCAAACAGAAGTTCAAAAAGCAATAATCAAACTTTTTATTTCGTTATTTGCAAAAATCTTATCAATTCTTGCTTGTTCTGTATTAAGAATTTTACCTCTAAGTGGTAAAATAGCCTGAGTTTCCCTATTTCTTCATTGTTTTGCAGATCATCCAGCAGAATCTCCTTCGACTATATATAATTCTGAAACTTTAGCATCACGACTAGAACAATCAGCTAATTTTCAAGGTAAAGTCATCCCTTCTAAAGCTCATTTTCTTATAACAGTATCTCTTGCAGCTCTTGCGGCAAGTCTAGCTTTTGCTGCCAAAAATACTTTTTCACATATATTTTTTGCTTCTCCAGGATTTTCATCTAAAAATTCCAAGAATTTTTCAGAAAAAACTGAATCAACAGCTCATCTTGCTTCAGGAGTACCAAGTTTAGATTTAGTTTGTCATTCAAATTGTGGATCAATTACTTTTACACTTATTACACATGTAAGTCATTCAACAACATCTTCATTTGTAAGATTTTGGTCTTTTTCTTTTAAAATTCATTTATCTCTAGCATATTTATTTATACTTCTTGTTAGAGCTGTTCTATATCAAACAAGATGACTTCATCCCTCAGGAGTATGAATATTATTTACAAAAGTTATTATATTATTAGAAAATTCTTTATTATATTGCATCGCAATCTCTACATTTATATCATTTTTCTCTTTTTCTATATAAAAAACTTCACCTATAGTATCTTCATTTTTATTCAAGAAATTTACATACGATTTTATTCATCATTCAAAATAAAACCTATAACCATAATCAGTTCTCTCATCATAAAAATTAATTTTTATTCATTTTGTCAAATAAGCTTGTTGCCTTAATCTATTTACTATAACTTTATTATTAAAAACAGTTGTAGTTCTAAATATTGTTTCATCAGGAAAAAACTTGATTACTGTTCATCTTTTTGTTGTAGTTCAAATTTCTTTTGCATTTTCTACAGGAATTCATAGATGAAAACATTGATAAAATATTTTTCAATCTTTATGAACCCATGCTTCCAATGTAGTTGATAAAGCATTAACAACACTTGATCAAACCCCATGCAAACCTCAAGAAACTTTATATCACCCTCAACCAAATTTTCATCAAGCATGTAAAACTGTCAAAATAGTTTCAAGTGTAGATTTACCAGTTTTTGGATGTATTTCAGTCGGAATTCATCTACCATTATCTTCAACCATACATGATCAATCAGATCAAATTGTAACAGTTATCTCATCACAATATCAAGCCATTGCTTCATCTATAGAGTTATCAACAATTTCCCAAACTAAATGATGTAATCAAGTTTCATCAGTAGATCAGATATACATTCAAGGTCTTTTTCTTACTGGTTCAAGTCACTCAAGTACCTGTATATTATCAGCTGAATAGTTATTTTCTTGTGCAGTCATAATTTAAATTAATTACTGTTATTTTTAGTTAACAAACTTGCAGGATTTTACCCATTTTTAAGAGAAAATCAACTTTATTTTTATGAATTTAATCTTAATTTTTATAATAAATTTTTACTATTTTATTTCTTCACTGTAAATTATTTTTTCTGTTTTTATATCTATTATTTTTTTGTAATATAAATTCTCTAAATCCTGAGTAATTACATATATATTTTTATCATCAATATATCATGCTATTATTGACTCATCAAGAATATTTTTTAACTCAGGAAATGATCATTTAATTGTAATATATAATCATCTATCAGTTCACATTCAATCTTCACCTCAATATATAAATTGTTTTCTATCTTTTGTCCATGAATAAAAATTCCATCAAAATGTTTTTATTACTATCTCTCAAGTTCTGGTATCTTGCATAATTAAACCAAATGATTCATATGATCAATAAGAATAAAGTAAGTAATATCAACTTGGTGAAAACTCTTCAAAGCCTCAAAAACTCACTCCTCCACATAACATTTTTGAAACAGGTATTTTACTTCAACTAGATACCTGTTTTTCCACGCACTCAATATTTTTTTTACTAGCTTCATAAATTCACTTTATCTTATTTACTTTTCAATCTATATCTAAGTTTATATAATCAGATACTTTATAATCTTCTGAATTTCAAAAATATTCCGCCTTAAAATTCAATTTTTTAATTATATTTCATATATTTCTTGATGCTAAATCAAATATCCAGTTTCTTTGAACAATTAAATCATAATCAGAAAACTTATTATAAATTAATCAAACTTTTTCTGCTCATTCTACATATGCAACTTTCCAATCTAAATTATCTGTTTTCTCAATTCATTTAGCTTTCATTATCATTTTTAAAGCTTCTATTTTTGTAATATTGTCCTTAGGTCTAAAAAAATTACTATCACTGAAATAATTATTTTTTAATCAAGATTCAGCATATTTACATTCCCAATCACTTGAAACTAAATCGATATATTTTCATTCACAATTATTTATAACTTCTATTCACGATATTTTAGATATTATCTTAGCCATTTCTCACCTTGTTATTGAATCCCCTAATCTGTAATTATCTGGATTAGATGAATTGTCCTGTATTATTCACAACGATGCTAGCTTATTTGCAGAATTAGTACTTTTATATTTACTTATAAGCTCACTAACCTTATTGTAATCAGCACTTACTAATATAAATTGTGAAAATAAAGAAACTATTAATATAAAAATTTTTAATAAATTAATATTGTTTATCATATATATAAATTATAAAATAAGTTATTTTACATACTTTTTCTCATTTATATCCAATTCTTGATGTACTGGATATCACTGATTTTCAAGCATCTTTCTTAAATACTTTCATTGAAGTCTTCAAGGAATAAAATGCATATGATAATGCTCCACACTCCTATTTCACATACTTTCTCTAGTACAAGAAAAATAGTTTTCATCTCAAAACCATTCTTCCATAAACTTATAAATATATTTCAATTCAAGAATTTCTTCATCAATAAGTTCAATTCATACTTTTTTATGTTCATAAGGCACAGCCATAATATGTTTTTCATTTCAAGAATAAGGAAACATATTATGAATTATATACCAATATTTTCATCTCCAAATAACATGATCTTTTTGTCACTCTAAATCACAAAAAGGACAATTATCTTGTCCATAAATTCATATTTTTCACTTCACTTCATAATACTCATCCCTTGTTCAAATTTTTACCATAAAATCTTATTAAATATTTTTTTATAATTTCTAAAACCAACTAACTACCTCTACTAGCCTTTTCTAATTGTTCTGTTTGATCAGCAATAGCTAAAGCATCAATAATTGGTCATAATTTACCAGACATAATAATAGGAATTCAAGAAAAATTTTGCCCTATTCTATGATCAGTTACTCTATCTTGAGGAAAATTATAAGTCCTTATTTTTTCACTTCTATCTCAAGATCAAACTTGTGAAAGTCTTTCTTCTCATATTTCTCTAGATCTTTTTTCCTCCTCAAAAGCATAAAGTTTACTTCTAAGTATCTGAAAAGCTTTTTCTCTATTTTGATGTTGACTTCTACCATCTTGACAAAATACTGCTAAACCAGTTGGTATATGTTTTAGATGAACAGCACTATCTGTCTTATTAACATGTTGTCAACCTGCTCAAGAAGCTCTACAAAAAGTCATTTCTATATCTTCCATTTTTATTTCTACATCTACCTCATCAACCTCAGGTAAAACAGCCACTGTAATAGCAGAAGTATGAACTCTTCATTTATTTTCTGTTTCAGGAATTCTTTGTACCCTATGAGTTCAAGCTTCATATTTAAACTTACTATAAGCTCATTCTCACTTTATTTCAAAAATTATTTCTTTTATTCATCAAGCTTCTGCATCACTTTGTTCATCTATTTCAACTTTATATCATAATTCAGTTGCAAAATTTATGTATGCACGAGATAATTCTCATGCAAACAAAGCTGCTTCTTCTCATCAAGTTCAAGCTCTTACCTCAACTATTATATTTTTTTCATCATTTGGATCTTTTGGAAGCAAAGCAATTTTTAGTTTTTCTTCCAAATCAAAAATTTTACTTTCTGATTCTTCTTTTTGCATCAAAGCTAACTCTTTCATTTCAACATCAGAAGAGTTAATCATTTCTACAGCTTCATCAAAAGCTTCATTGATTTTTTTATATTCTTTATACAAAGTAACAGCCTCTTCTAATTGTTTTTTCTTCATAGCAACCTCCTTAACTTTTTTTTGATCTTTAAAAATATCAGGATTAGCTAAATCAGATTCAAGTCTATTATATTCTACTACTAAATTATCTAAATTAAATTTCATATTATTTTATTATTATCATATAATCTTGCTTATTATAACGAAATCTTACAAATTTCAAAAACAAAAAATTCCTAAATATAGTTTAGAAATTTTTTGTTTTAAATTGGTTGAAATTCATCCCACCCATAAATTAAAGGATATTCTTTCCAAGGTCACTCGCAAACTTTATGTTTACTACATTTTTTACAATCTTCTCTTTTTGATTTTCATTCATTCCACCTATAATCAGTATAACTTTCCGTTCTATATTCAGCATCGACAACAGTTGTTTCAGGCATAAAATTATATTCAGCAATTGCCCACTCATATCATTGCATCAAACAAAAAGGAATAGCTTCAGTCATACATACAACTCATGCATTTTTTCATATGTCTAATGCTTTTTTTATATAAGGCATAACATCTGTTTTTTTTGGAACTACTACATCTTTATTTTTATCAGCACTTCAAAGTATATGAACAAAAGCAAATTGAAACTGATTAACTCAGAGTTTTACAAGCAAAGAAGCTAATTCAGGAATTTCTTTATAATTATCTTTTGTAACTACTGAATTTATAATTACATATTGTTTTAAATTTTTCAAATTTATAAGACCCTTAACAACTTGTTCCCATGCTCAAGAAGCTCAAACAAGTTTATCATGAGTTTCTTCTTTAAACCCATGAATTGAAGGTCAAAACTCAGTTACTCATGCTTTTATCAAATCTTTTACATAATCTAGATTTTCAAAATTTCTTCAATTTGATTGAATTTGAATTTGTTTATATCATAAATTTTTAGCATAATTAACTGATTCAATTAATCACTTATGAACTGTTGGTTCTCATCAAGTAAAAACAACTCATCTAGATCAAGCACTAAACTCATCTTCCAAAATTTTTTTTATCTCATCTAAACTTCTAGGAGGATACTTCGATCTCTTATCTCACTGTACACAAAAAGAACACATATTATTACATGCAAATCCAACTTTTACATCTGCTCTTTTCATAAAATAAAATTAAAAATAGAGATAAATTTCAATCAAATGAATCTAACATAAAAACAAGCTCTTGTCATTCTGAATGAAATGAAGAATCCCTTTTACACAGTATTATGAAATTGCATATTTTAAGGGTTCCTTCATTTCATTCAGGATGACAATATAGATACAATTTATTATAACATTTTCACTTTTCTACATTTCTACTTTTTTTACATCTCATCATATTCCCTCACATAAACATTTTCTATATAATCTTTACATAATTTCTTAAACTCTTTCAATTTACTTTTAGAAAAACTTTTTCAATCAAAATCCTTAACTAAAGTGTTTCCTCATTTATAATTCTGTAAATAATATTTTTTCGCTCAAGACAAGACTTTTGCAATATCAATTATATCATCATAAGTATGTAACTGATCAACTAAAGTTGTCCTAAATTCATAATCAATTCAAGAATTTTTTATCAATTCTATACTTTTTTTATATTTTTCAACATCTTCTTCAACTTGAGTGGTTAAAGCATATTTTGAAAAACTATTTTTTACATCCATAGATATATAATCGACTAATCAATCATTTATTAGTCTTTCCAAAACTTCAGGATTTTGTCAGTTTGTATCAATTTTTACTAAAAAACCTAAATCTTTTATATTTTTACAAAAATCATATAAATCTTTATTTATTGTAGGTTCTCATCAGCAAATTACAACTCAATCAAGAACTCAAACTCTTGTCTTTAAAAAATTGAAAAAGACTTTTTCTGGAATAAAGTCTTTTATCAATTTTATTTCTTCTGGTAATACAAACTCACTGTTATGGCAATAACTACATCTTAAATTACATCAAGCTGTAAATATAATTGTTGCAACTTTTCAAGGATAATCAAGTAACGTAGTTTTTTGTATAGCTGAAATTAGCATTGTCCGCAAGAATAACAATCTATAAAATGTTCATTTAATGTTTTTTCTTCTTTAAAATAAGTTCTACTATAAAACTCTGATTTTTTTCAAATATTGAAATGACTTACTGGTCTAAAATATCACATAACTCTAGTGTAAACTTCACATTTTGTTCTTTGTAAATCTATTGTAGCAGTTTCCATAATATAAAAAAGTTAAAAAGTAAAAATTATTTTTTAGAAGTATAAATCTTCCTTGTTTCTAAATCTTGTTTTTCTCATTTATATCATATTTCTTCATCACATATAGGACAAAAATCATGTTCTCAAGAAATATAACCGTGTTTAGGACAGATAGAGAAAGTAGGTGTAATAGTAATATAAGGTAATCTATAATTTTCCAAAACCTTTCTTACTAAGTTTTTACAACTCTTTCAACTAGTAACTTTTTCTCATAAGTATAAATGTAATACTGTTCATCAAGTATACTTACATTGTAATTCTTCTTGTAAATCAAGAGCCTCAAACGCATCATCAGTATATCAAACTGGTAATTGTGTAGAGTTTGTATAATATGGAGCTTGTTCTGTTCAAGCTTGAATTATATCAGGAATTTGTTTTCTGTCTTCTCTTGCAAATCTATATGTTGTTCCCTCAGCAGGAGTAGCTTCAAGATTATATAAATTTCATGTTTCTTCTTGATATTCTTTCAATTTTGTTCTCATAAATTCCATCAATTCCAAAGCCATATTCATTCAAACTTCTGTAGTTATATCCTCCTTTCAATTTGTAAAATTCATTATTGCTTCATTCATACCATTTATTCAAATTGTAGAAAAATGATTTCTAAAATTATGTAAATATCTCTTTGTATAAGGAAACAATCCTAAATCCAACCATTTTGATAATTCTTTTCTTTTTAATTCTAAAGATGCTTGAGCTTGATTCATCAAAAACAATACTCTCTTCTTTAATCAATCCATATCACCTTTGTGATTATAACCAATTCTAGCTAAGTTCAAAGTTACCACACCAATACTTCAAGTCATTTCAGCAGAACCAAAAAGTCAATTTCATCTTTTCAATAATTCTTTTAAATCAAGTTGCAATCTACAACACATACTTCTTACAGCTCCTGGAGTATAAGCATCTTCATTCCTAACTTTCACCAAATTTCATTTTTCATCCTCAATTTTTTTAAATTGGCTTCAAACAAAATTTTGAAAATATGGGATTCAGTATTTAGCTGTCATCTCAAAAATCTCATCAACTATTTCATTATCCCAATCAAAATCTTCAGTTATATTATATGTTGGTATTGGAAATGTAAATACATTTCATTTTGCATCTCAAGTTATATAAACTTCAACCAAAGCTTTATTTATGATATTCATTTCATCTTGTAATTCTCCATATTTCTTTTCGTAATATCACCTTTTTATTCCTCAAAGTAACAATGCTTTATCTTTAAGATCTTCAGGACAAATCAAATCCAAAGTTATGTTTGTAAATGGAGTTTGTGTTCACCATCTTGAAGGTACATTTAAACCAAAAATAAAATTTTGCATTTGTTGTACAACATATCTATAAGTCTTATCATAAACATATTGTCTTTTCTCTTCTTCCGAAGCAAATTTAGCATTTGTTTCTTCTAATTCTTTTTCAGTTTCTGTTTTAAATTTATGAACAAATGGAGCTAAATAAGTATCAAAACTTGAAAAAGCTTGTGCTCATGCCCATTCATTTTGTAAAGTTCATAAGAAATTTATCATCTGATTAACTACAGATTGAAGATTTCTTGGTGGAGCTGATTCTAGTCTATTTGGTAAACCATTAAATCATTCTTCTAAAAGTTGTCTTAAACTCCATCATGCACAATATCAAGAAAACATATCTAAATCATGAATATGATAATCTCAATTTCTATGTAAATCACCAATTTCTTTTGGATAAATATAGCTTAACCAATAATTAGCTGTTACTTTTCATGCTACATTTAGTATTAATCAACCTAAACTATATCAAGAATTTGCATTAGCATTAACTCTCCAATCAGATCTATTTAGATATTCTTGCATTGTATTTCATACATCTACAACAACATCTTTTGTAGTTCTTACTTCATTTCTTTTCTGACGATAAAGAATAAAAGATTTTGCAACTTTATCATGTCATTCCTTTATAAGAATCTCTTCAACAGAATCTTGAATTTCTTCAACTGTAGGAATAGATTCTCATACTTTTTTACTAAGTAATCTTATTACCTTTTTTGTAAGATTTGGAACTTCTGAAAAATCATCTCATCAAACAGATAATATAGACTTTCTAATGGCTGTTTCTATTTTTGCTTCATCAAAAGTTACAAAACTACCATTTCTTTTCTTAACTTTAAAAAAATTCATAAAATAAACTATATGTAGTAAAATATTTTATATTTGTTACTATATATAGTTATTTTAGAAAATCAAAAGATATTTATAAATTCAACTTGACTTTATTTATTATTATTTTTGACACCTCATTTTTGAAAATAAATTTGACATTACTTTTGCTTTTTTATGCTTACAAAACTGTTCACTTGTCTAGAACAATTTTATGAGATTTTTTCACACTCATTTTTTGTTCAACTTATAAATGCCAAAAAATCATTTTTATTTGTAAAATTATGATAAACAGATGCATATCTTATATATGCAACTTCATCTAGTTTTTTTAATTCATCAAGTATATCTTTTCAAATTCTCTTACTTGAAATTGCTTTTTTATTTGATGCCCAAGAATTTTCTAAATCAATTATCATTTGTTCAATTCTATCTAAATCAATATATCTCTTATTACATGCTTTTATTATAGAATCTTCTAATTTATCTCTATTATAAAACTCTTTTTTTCAATTATTTTTAAGCACAAAAAACTTAGGAAATTCAATCCTTTCAAAAGTAGTAAACTTATGAAAACAATTCTCACATTCCCTTTTTCTTTTTACTAGCTTTCAATTTTCAGCTACTCTTGTATCAAGTACCCTTGTATCTTCACTTTTACACTTTGGACAATACATAAATTTTTATTATTTTTACTAAAATATATTATCAAAATTATCTAAATTGTAAAGATATTTTTAAACAATTCTAACTGATTTAGCCTTCTTTACTAAATCACTATACCTAAGCAATGCTTCTAGATTATTTCAATCTTCTTGCATTATTTTTTTTAATCTTCAAGACTCTATTTTAAACACATCAGAGTTAATTTTATTACACAATTTTTTTATATCATCTTTTATCTTATCTTCAGTAAAACTTACAAACTTATCTTCAAGTTCTAAAGATAATCATCTATAAAATTCTTTCTTTTCTAAAGTCAAGTTATCCAAAAATTTCTCATTATCTAAAGCTTCTTTTAAAACATTATCGACATAATCTACAAAGACCAGTTCTTTCTTTATATAATCTTTATAAGAAGCATCAATAAGAACATATGATACAGCTAAATCTTGACTTGTAACTTGTATAAAATTATCTTCTTTAATATCCTCTCTCTTATTTGGTATTTTATTTAATTCAGTATAAATCAAATTTGTTGGTAAATCTAAAAGAATAGAAATTTCTTTTATATAAAAATCTTTTTCTATATTATCACTATAACTTTTTAAAATATCCAATAAAACTTCTAAAACTTTCCTTTTATCTTCAAAACTATTTGCATCAAACTTACTTTTTTTAATAAGAAATCAGATAGGAGAAACTGCTTTTTCTATAAATTTATTAAAACCAGCACCAGATTTCAATATTTCATCAGGATCTTTTCATCAATCCAAAACTATTATTTTTACTTCAAATCACTTATTTTTAAGTATTTCTAAACTTAATCTAGTTGCTTGCTCTCAGGCTTTATCATTATCAAAACAAAGATAAATCTTTTTTGTGATTCTTTTTAATATAGTTAAATGTTTTTCTGTTAAAGCAGTTCAACTTACTGCAACTGTATTTTTAAAACCATGTTGATGTAGACTTATAGTATCCATATATCATTCTGTAATTATTACAAAATCTTTTTTAGATATTTCTTGTCTAGCATCAAAAAAACCATATAAAATATTTGATTTATCATAAATTTTTGTTGCTGGAGAATTTATATATTTAGGGTCTCATGATTTTATTATTCTTCAAGCAAAAGCAACCACATCTCATCTATGATTTTTTATAGGAAAAATAAGTCTTCATATAAACTTATCCTTTCTTCTTTGTAAATCCAAAAAAATCTGTGAATCACTTATAACTTGATCTTCATATCATTTTTCTTTTAAATAATTATACAAACTTACTCAATCATCGCTATATCAAAGGGAAAATAAATTAATCATTTCTTCAGAAATTCACCTATCAAGTACATATTTTTTTATATCGTTATACTTTGATAAACTAGATTTATAATAATTAAGTACATCTTTATATAAAGTATAAAGATTTTTTTCAGTTTTTATCTGTTCTTGTGTTTTTTGATTTTCAAATCACTTTACTTTCACTCAAGTCAAATTTCACAAAATTTCAACAGCATCTTTAAATTCACAATTTTCTATATCCATTATAAACTTTATAGGTCATCATCATTTATGACATCCAAAACAATATGCAATCTGCTTAGCTTGACTCACAACAAAAGAAGGAGTTTTTTCGCTATGCCCAGGAAACGGACAAAGACTCTTATAATTACCTCCAACTTTTTTTAACTTAGCATACTTAGAAACTAAATCAACGATATCAATACTATTTTCTAATTCATCAACAATTGACATATTTTTTTAATTGAATTTTAAAACAATTTAATTTTACATAAAATCAGCTATTTTTCAATTAATTTTTAACTTTCATCATAATTTTTATCTATCCACATAAGTTCACATAAGATAAGCCATTATGTCTTTTATAGGTCTTATCTCAGGATAAGGGACAGTACTTCTTCAAGAAAACGATATATCTTTATCTGGATTTAGGTAATTTAACCGATTATAAATACAAAAAGTAGAGCCCCTGTCTTCTCTAACTGATCACCTTCAAGCAAGTATACAATCAGTTAAACAGTTAATACATCAATTTGATTTTACTTCTCAAGCAACTACTTCATGGATATTTCAAGCAATTTTTGTTCTTCAAGGAAATCAAACTGTACTATCAAAAACCATATGAGTAGGTTTTTCTCACTTTTCACTTACAAACTTTTCAAATTCTTGCAAAAACTTCATAGCATTTCAAGCATTTCTAAATACTTTATTTATCTTCTTCATATCTCAATCATATTTCGTGAAGAAAAACTCTTTTATAGTATTATAATACTCTTGTTCTTCAACTGATAATTCACCCAAATTCTTTATTTCCTCTTGAAAAAATGCGTTATAAACAACTTTATATAAATAATCCCTAACTCTTTTTATCTCTGGAGATTCTCAAGTACTTTCTTTTTGTTCTAAAATAGATAATAATTCAGCATTAAAATCTTCAACTATTTTTTCAAAATTTCATTTAACTTCATCTACTCAAGCAAAAAACTTTTCATCTATCTCTGTATTTTCTCAAATATGATTTCATCAAATAAGCCTTTCTTTAAATTCATCTCATTCACCATTACATGCTTCTTGTGAAACAGCAGGTAAAGTTCAAATTTGCACTCAATCAAATCATGCATCAAAAGCTTCTCTTATATCTTTATTTGTAGATGTTCAAGCTGCTGCGTAAATTGGAGGGATTTTTTTTCCTGCTTTTTCAAATAATTCTCTAATCTTTTTTAATCATTCAAATTTATCTCACATTCTAATAATGTGACCTCAAGCTAAAGCTCATTCTTCAAATGTATAATAATCATAATCTAAATCTGAAAAAACTTGCTTTCTTCAAGAAGAAACAAGTAATCAAAATGCTGGTAATTCAACTTCTCTTCATTCTTTTTTTAAATCTTGTAAAAAACTTTTTAAAAATTTTTTAGGATTTACTTCTGGATTTCAAGCAGCAGTAGTTATATAATCCATTCAGCAAAGCATAGAAATTTTCAAGGCTGCAATATAAGAACTAGTCTTATACATACAATTTATTCAAACATTATTACCCTTTTCAGACAAATCAATAACTTCATGATAAATAGAAACTAAATCCATCATTCTTGCTAATTTTTCTAGTCAAAGTTCTCAATTAAAACCAATATTTTTTTCTGATTCTCATAAATCATTACATACAAAAAAATGTTTTTTTATAAATTCATCTTCTAATCATAAACATTCTTTAAAAACTATATCAAAATCTTTTTTAACAATTTCCTTAAGTTCATTTCCCCAAGTAAAATTCTCTGTAAACAATTCTGGATATTTTTTTTGATAATAATAAAACCCTATTCCGATAGACGATAAATGTCATCAAAATCATAATTTATTCATTCATTCAACCAAACTTGCAGATGATACATTTGTTCACATTCATCAAGCTATTATTGATGGGATTTTTCTAGTACTTTTTGATCAATCTGTTTCAGTTATTTCTATTTCATTAACAGATTTATAATTATCTCAAAAAGCTTCTTTTTTATTTTTCTCACTAAAAAATTCTGGGTTATTATCAAACTCTTCTCAAGAAACAATTGTATCACAAAAATCCTCAATCTTTCAATTTGGATAAAGCCCTTTTTCTAATTCAATAGTATTTAATTTAATCTTACTAAAATCATTATTTTCCATACAAAAAATGAGTAATAAAATAGTTCTTATTATAATAAAAACTATTTTACGAAAGTCAAGAATATTAAAATCTTTATTAATAACTTTTTCTATACAAAAAACTTGCATTTTAAAAAATTTATATATAATAACATTACTTAAATCGTAGACAGTAGGCATATATAAGACCTACCGAGATAAAGTGAAATTGATTTTTTAAAAATAAATTTAATTCTCTTTGTCAAAAACAAAGAGTTTTTTTATTTATAATAATTACCTAACACTTACTATTTAATACTCTAAAAATGGCTGTATCTAAAAGCAAAAAAAATGAAATACTTGAAAATCTTAAAATAAGTATAAAAGAAGCAAAATCAGTATGATTTACTACAAATAACTGATTAACAGTAGAAGAAATTACAAAACTAAGAAAAAATCTTAGAGAAATTAACTCTACTTTTACTTTAGCTAAAAAAACTCTTATAAAAATAGCTTTTAAAGAAGTTTTTGATGTTGAAATAGATGATTCTATACTAGTTTGACAAATTGCTGTAGTTTGTTCAAATGATGATGCTGTTTGAGCAATGTGAAAAGTAAATGAATTTATGAAAGAATTCAAGAAAAAACCTAAAATTGAATGGGCTTGATCTTACTTTGAATGAACTGTAAAAGATGCTGAAGAAACTAAAGTTATCGCTTCTATACCTAGTAGAGAAGTATTACTTGGAAGACTTGTTTGAAGTATGATGTCTCCAGTTTCAGCACTTGCAAGATTCTTTGATGCTGCTGCAAAAAAACTTACTGATGAATGACTTTCAAACTTAGGAAGTTCTGCTCCTGCTAAAAAAGAAACTCCTAAAGTAGAAGAAAAAGTTGAAGAAGTAAAAACAGAAGAAATTAAAGAAGAAGTTAAAGTTGAAGAAGTAAAAACAGAAGAAGCTCCAAAAGAAGAAGAAACTCCAACTGAAACAACTGAAGCATAATTGATAACTAAAACCAAACTTTTACCAAAAACTAAAAGTTTGGAAACTAGCTATTAATTAGTTAGAAACATTCCTTTGAAGCATCTTGAACTTGTTTCAGAATCTATCAAGTATGATAATTTGAAACAAGACAGATCCTGAAATAAATTCAGGATGACAAAGGATAATATAATAAAATATTTATTTTTTAATTTATTAAAATATGGCTGAATTAAGTTGAAATTCAAAAAAAATTATGGATTTAGTTAAAGAACTATCTATAGTTGAACTAAATGATTTAGTTAAAGCAATGGAAGAAGAATTTGGAGTTAGTGCTGCTGCTCCTGTTATGGTTGCTGCTGCTGCTGGTGCTTGAGAAGCTGAAGAAAAAACTAGTTTTGATGTTGTATTAAAATCAGTTTGAGCTAATAAAATAGCTGTAATTAAAGTTATCAGAGAATTAACTGGACTTGGATTAATTGAAGCTAAAGCTATAGCTGATAATGGTTGAGATATCAAAAAATGAGTTGCAAAAGCTGATGCTGAAGAAATGAAAGCAAAATTAGTTGAACAAGGAGCTGAAATAGAATTAAAATAATTCTAAAAAATAAAAAAAAGTGAAAACGATTTGTTTTCACTTTTTTTTTATTTTAAAACATTTATCGCTTTTTCTAAAGCATCAAAAAATCTATCTATATCCTCTTTATCATTATAAATATACAAACTCATTCTACAAGTATGAGAACAACTCTCACTTTGTAAAAATGGCTCAGCACAATGCTGTCATGCTCTTATACATATGTTATCCTCTGCAAGCATATCTGATAAATCTATACTATGAATTCAAGGAACAATAAAACTAAAAACACCTACTCTACTTCATTCTTCTAAACTTCATAAAATCCTTATATCATAATTATCTTTTATTTCTATCCACTTTTTTACTGTATAAGAAACCAATTCTTTTTCTATTTTTTCTATTTCTTCATATCATCAAATACTCTCAACATATTCTAATGCTTTTAATAAAGATAATGCTCAAGTTATATTTGGTGTTCAAAGCTCAAATTTTTCTGGTAAAGAATTATTTTCTTTATATTCAAATTTCTTTACCCAAGCAATTGCTCATCATCAAGAAAAAACAGGCTTAAGATTATCAAGAATTTCTTTTTTTGCCCACCATACCCCCAGTCAACTATCAGCCATAATCTTATGAGCAGTAAAAAAAATCATATCACAATTCAATTTTTTTACATCAACTTTAAAATGCGGAAAACTTTGACTAGCATCTATAATAAAAAGTGGAAAACTAAATTGTCATTCCATTGAAGAAGGGAATCTTCCTTGTATTTTACTGGATTGTCATTCTGAGTGTAACGAAGAATCCCTTAAATTTACATTTTCATTATCAACATTGCTAAAGGGATCCTTCACATTCGCTCAGGATGACAATATTTTCCAATCATTAATAATCCTCCCAACTTCCTCTAAATCAAAAATTTGTCAAGTTACATTTGATACTTGTGTAATTGAAACAACCCTTACTTTTTCATCCAATTTAGCTTTTAAATCTTCTAAATCAAGATTATAATCCTTATCAACATTTATATATTCAAGTTCAATTCAAATTTCATCTCTTAAAATTAACCAAGGAACTATATTTGCATGATGTTCAACTATACTTACAAGGACTTTATCTCATTCTTTTAAAAATCCTGATTTTCTCAAACTTCAAGCAATGAAATTTAAAGCATAATTAGAATTATAAGTATACACTACTTCTCTCCAAGAATCAGCATTTATAAATGAAGCAACTTTCTTTTTACTATTTTCATACACATTTTCTGATCTTTCTGACAACACATATGATCACCTATGTATATTACTATAATCATTTTCTAAAAAATCTTTTATTCAATCTATCACAAAAGCAGGTTTCTGACTTGAAGCAGTACTATCAAGAAAAACAAGTCAAGGATTATTTTTAAATATTGGGAAATCTTTTTTTAAACTCATCTTTTTAAAATATTAAAAATTTAAACTAAACATATACTACCGCTTAAATATTTAAAGTCAAAAAATCATCATAGGTTTTATCATAAAGTTTCTTATCAAGCATCTTTAAACAACTAAAATTTTTCACAAAAAAACTCTTTATCATAAGTGTAATTGCATTATTTTCATCAATTCCTCTTGATTTCAGATAAAATAAATAATCATCATTGATTCTTTCAACATTACAAGAATGACTAGCTTTCACAGAAAAACTTTTCACAAGTAATTTTGGTAATCATCTTACTTCTCATTTATCTCAAATAAATATATTTTTTTGTTTTAAATCTGCATCAACTCAAATACATCACTTTTCTATCTCTATTGAAGAATCAATTGATACTTTTTTATCTTTTACAATAGAAATTATATCAACAAAACTCTTGCTATTATTTGAATTAACAATTGATTTGATTGATGATTTTAAATCACTAGAACTACAAAAAAACATCTGCTTAATTTTTAAATAAGAATTTTCTCACTCCTGCCTAAACTTAAGTAATTCACTTGAACTTCTAGTAAAAAATCAAAAAAAATCAAGCCTTGAATTTTTTCATAAAATAAATTCAAAACTTTTTGAAGTATCAGCAATAAATAAAGAAGCATAAATTCAGTCCTCTATCTCTATAATTTGGGAAAATGTATCATCAATAACATAAAATCAATTCTTTCCAATTCTCATAAATACTCAAATTAAACTTAAATAAATTATTGTAATAAAAGAAAAATATACAAAAAAACCTAAAACTATAATATTAACTTGATTCTGTCATCTCGAGCAAAATCAAGAGATCTGTTGAAGAATAAAAAAATGCTTTACTTATACTTATCGTATATACAAAGTACAGATTTCTCCACTTCGGTCAAAATAACAAAGATTTTTTATTCATTTATTCACTCCGACTAAAATCCCCCTTCAAATTCCATACTTATAAGTACATTCATTTCACTTGCATATTCAAGTGGTAATTCTTTTAGTATTGGACTTAAAAAGCCATTTACTATCAAAGCATTTGCTTCTTTTTCTGAAATTCATCTAGACATAAGATAAAACAAAAAATCTTCATTTATTTTTCAAGCCGTGGCTTCATGTGCAACTATAGACTTAGAATTAGCAACTTTTATATCAGGAATAGCATTATTAACAGATAATTCATCAATTATAAGTCAATCACAATCTATCTTTGAAACACTTCAAATTGCAGTCTTTTTTATATCAACTAAACCTCTATAAGTACTAATTCACCCATCTTTACTTATAGATTTTGAAATTATATTTGATGTAGTATTTTTTCAAATATGTATAACTTTAGCTCAAGTATCTTGATTTTGTCACTTATGAGCTAATGCAACTCAAAGATGTTCTGCTTTTGAATTATCTCATTTAAGTACACTACAAGGATAAAGCATAGTCGTATTTGATCACATATTTCATCAAACCCATTCTATTTTTCATTCTTTTTCAATTATTGCCCTTTTTGTATTTAGATTATAGGTATCTATACTCCAATTTTCAACAGAACTATATCTCATAAAAGCTCTTTTTCAAACAAATATTTCAACTCATCAAGCATGTAGAGAACTCATATCATATTTTGGAGCACTACAACCTTCTATATAATGAGCAGAAGAATCATCTTCAAGTATTATTATAGTATGTTCAAACTGTCAACCAGATTTTACATTCATCCTAAAATAAGATTGTAATGGTTCATCTATTTTTACTCATTTTGGAATATATAGGAAAGTTCATCAACTCCATACAGCATAATGTAGACTTGCAAATTTATGATCTGAAAGTGAAATAGATTTTGAAAAATATTTTTTTATAATCTCTTCATACATAGGATTTTGTAAAGCCACTGACATATCATCAAAAATAACACCCTTTTCTTTTAAATCTTGCCTTAAATTGTGATAAACGACCTCACTATCATACTGAGCTCAAACTCAAGAAAGATACTTTTTTTCAGCCTCAGGAATTCAAAGTCTATCAAAAGTATTTTTTATATTTTCAGGAACTTCTTCCCATGTTTTATTTGCTCAGGCTCATTCAGGTTTAGCAAAATAATACAAACTATTTAAATCAAGTTTTTTTAAATCAGGTCACCAAGTTGGCAAAGCTTTCTTGAAAAACAAATCTAAAGCCTTAAGTCTAAGTTCAAGCATCCATTTTGGGTCTTTATTGAAACCAGAAATCTGTCTAACAACAGCCTCATTTATTCATGAGACTAAATCATTTTTGTATATTATTTCATCGCTATAATTCCAAACTTTTGACATAAGTCTTTATATTAATGCTATTCTCAAAATCATTTTTCTTTTATCTCTTTCAAAAGTTCAACTCATCAAACTCTATCAATTAATCAATTCTTCATAACATATACAAAATCAAACTCCAAATAATTTATAATCTTAAAATTATGAGTAATCATAATTATAGAATTATTTTCATTATCAAGCTTTTTTATCAAATCTGAAACTACTTTAAAAGCATCCAAATCAAGACCAGAATCAATTTCATCAAAAATCATATATTTTGGTTCTAAAAGTCTTGCTTGAAGAATTTCTATCTTTCTTTTTTCTCAACCGGAAAAGCCAACATTTAAATCCCTTGATAAAAAATCCTCACTTATATTTAACTCTTCTAGAAACTTCCTAATAAACCTCTTAAAAATAAAAGGAGATAAAGGAGAAACTGATGGATTTTTTACCTTCAACATATTGTTATAAATTATCCTAAGATACTCTGATAAATTTATTCAAGGTATTTCCAAAACATTTTGAAATGATAAAAAAAGTCACTCTAAAGCCCTTTTATCAGGACTTAAATCAAGCAATTTTTTTGAAGCAATCTCTATTTCTCAAGATACATATTCATATTTTGGATTTCACATCAAAAAATTAGCTAAACTTGACTTTCAACTACCATTTTTTCATATAAGCAAATAATTTTTTCAAACTTCAAATTGAAAATTTACTCACTTAAGTATCTCTTTTTCTCATACATTTACTACTAAATTTTTTATAGATAACACAGATATTAATATTATATAATACTTTATTATTTTCAGTTAATATATCTTAACAAAATCTGTCAGAATTTCAAGTTCTTTTAGATATATACAGATTATTAATCCTATTAAATTAAAGTTTGACTAACCCTATATTTAATATAAAATACATTAAGTATAAGATACTCAATATATATTATCTATTTTATAATTACAGGTATTATTTAAATATTAAATTTAATTTGTCTACCATATAATTGGTTAATAATTTATTAATTAATAAATAAAACTATGTGAATCAATAATTATCACTTATCCGAGATAGATGAAGAAAGAAGACAAGCTGATAGAAGAAACCCCAATCAAAGAACAAGAACATCAAATGATAAAAAGGTTTTTTATCATGAAATATGAAACGATCCTGATGTTGATATAAATAACCCCAGTAGATTAGAATTTCTATCAGATGTATCTACTATGACTGAAGTATTTGAAAGAGATAATTTAATGATCAAAAGATTTAAAAATTGGGCAGTAACATTAAAACATGCCCCATTTTCTGAAAAAGACCTAATGATAATATACACATGAAAAAGTTCTAAACTTACTAATATTAATTGATTAAAATGAAATTGAGTAGTAAAAGAATTATTTGAAATTTTACAAGAATTACTAATAAATATAAATTGAGAAAAATCAAAAATATTAAATCCAGATAAAGAAGAATTATGTATTTGAAATAATATTACTATTAAACCATGATCATGAGAAGCTCAAAGCCTAAGAGAACCTCATATACACTTTACTATTTTTCCTACTGTTGAGTGAGTAAAAAATAATGTTCAAACTCTTATAAATACTTTATGAGAACATAAGAATGTATTTCCATTAAACAAAGTAAATCTAACATTAATAAGATTACTAGAATCTCATTTAAATACTGAGTGAATTGAAACAAAAAGAAGAATATCACTTGATAATCAAGATAATTTAGCTTTAGAAATAGAATTATGAAATAAAGATTTTTTCTTATGAAACAGTAATTATATACTATGTATTTATAAAGAAATACATAAATTTAATAAATCCATAAACATCTGAACATTAAATAATTTACTAAAGAAAATAGATCCTGAATTTGAACATCACAGAATATCCCATTCTATAGGATTTTGATATAAAGACTGAAATATATTAATGAGAATTAGATATTCATATAGAAATAAAACATTATGAGAAAGATGATGATCTGCTGCTAATTGGCTTCATATAGTCTCTAGAAAAGCATGAATTCCATCACCTAATTTAAGCCAATTTAAAGAATATATAATGGAAATTTTAAAATAAAATACTATACAGTTTTAAAACACACAACTATGAAAACTATTATACTTGCAGCGGGAGGATGAACAAGATTATTACCTTTCACATTGTATAAAGCAAAAGCTTTAGTAAATATTTTAGGAAAACCTTTATTAGAATATATTTTAGAAAATGTATATGATTTAACTGATGAATATATTATAGTAATAAAATTTTTTAAAGATGAGTTCAAAAATTATTTTTGAAACAATTATAAATGAAAAAAAATAACATATATATATCAATGAGAAGAAAAATGAACAGCCGCATCATTATTTAATTTAAATTATGAAGAATTTGAGTGAGAAAAAATTCTTATTATGAATTGAGATAATATTATATGCAAAGAAGATTTAATAAATTTTGCTAATTCTATTGAAAACTATTGATGTTTAGCTAAATTTTCAAATACACCTAGTAATCACTGAGTATTAAATATATTAAATAACAATAATGATAATGTATTATCTATAACTGAAAAACCTAATAAATTTATTTGAAATTTAGTTAATTGATGAGTATATATTGTAAATAATGAAATAATAAAAATTGCAAAAACATTAAACTTATCTTCAAGATGAGAATATGAAATAACTGATGCTATGAATATATTTATGAACAAAAATATATTTAATTACTATGAAATAAAAAATAGATATTTTCACATAACTTCCCCTATTGATTTATATACAACATCTATGTTTATGCTTAATAATAATCTTTCAATTAGTAACAAGATAGAACAAAATTGAAAAAATTATATTTGAAATAATTGTAAGATATGAAATAAAGTACATATAAACAACAGTATAATAAATGATTGAGTAACTATCTGAAATAACTGTATTTTAAACAATTGTTTAATATGAGAAAATTCTTATATTTCAGAAAATTTTAATTTTAATTCTGAAAGTATAAAAATTTTCTGACCAAATACTTACCTATTTCAAAATACTACAATTTAAATTTCATTTATATTATAATTATCAATTTCTACATCCATAAAATCTGTACGAATTCAAGCATATCAAGATTCATTTATTACATCTTGTCAAGAAGATTTCAAACTATCTAAAACACTTAATGATAATTGCCAATTTCAATCATTATTTTTATCAATATATAATTTAATACTCACAATAGTATCAGATAAATTTTTTACTTCTGATTTTATTCAAATCCATTTATTTATAGGAATTAAATTTGGATTTGTTGTTCTATTATAAGTTCACTCTAATATTTTATTATAAGCTAAAGTATAATATACTCATTTATACTTCTTTTTTATAACAACAGCTCAATCAACTCTTATTCAAGTATAATATAAATTATCAGAGTCAACATACCTATTAAAAAGTAAAAGTCAATTAGGATCCCACCTATGAGGATCATCACTTAAAATATACTTATCAATTTTAAAGTATGCTGATTGAATAAAACTTCTGAATTTTTCATTTAAAATAAGTCTAAATATATTTTGAGGATGATATCACATGTCAGTTTCTAATCATCAATTATATTTTGAATAACTAACTTGCCATTTTGATCACTGTTCAAGTTCTCATTGAACAGTACTTCAAGTTCAGCTTTTTACAAAGAAAAATGCTCATGAATTAACCCACCATCTATCATCAAAATTTCTAGATGATTCTCATACTTCTTCATATACTTTATCTAAAACAAAATTATCAATTACAAATCTTTTCTTATTTTCTGTAAAAAAATCTTTATTTGGAATCTTTTTAACAGTAGAAAGCAATAAATTATTAGCTATATTATCCATATCACTATCATAGTTATCAATATTTATTGTCATCTTATCAATATTCTTCATTACCTCATCTTTATCTTTGTAATTTATATATGCATTTTTATAATTACTCAAAAAATTTGTTTTACTAGTTATGTCTTTTAATCATTCAATACTTCAAGAATATAATTCCAATTTTTCTGGAGTATATCTGTCTTCAGACGATGTATAATCATATAAGTATTTTTTATATTCAATAATTTTCAACAAAGATGTTTCACCAACACCATCTATTATAATTGAAGGAATTGCCAATATATGTATTATATTATTAGTTTCTAAAGACACTAATTTTCAATTATAATTTCATCTAATATGACATTTATCATTAGATGCAAAAACATTGTTTATAGGCAAAGCTGAAAGAGATTCCTCATAATTTATCTTTATCTGATATTCAGTTTTATTATTTAATAATGAATAAACATATTCTTGTTTATTCAAAGGATCTAAAGGTACTTTATTTAAATTCTTTGATAAATTTGTTATAACAGATTCTCAAACAGTTCACTGTGACCATATAGATCATGATAAATATGTTATTTCTACTGAATTTGAAGGATCTGGAAAAAACCCAGAATTAATAGAGAATAATTCAAGTGATTTTGTTATATTATTAACATCACTAATTCTCACTGCATTTCTTGCTTCTTTATTAAATCATTGAAATCATATAAATGATAATAATCATAAAATAGATATTACACTCATAACAATAACTAGTTCAATTAAAGTAAATCATTTTTTCATATTTATATATATTAAAAAATAAATTTATATTTCTTTTATGTAATATTTATCAATTTCTACATCCATAAAATCAGTACGGATTCAAGCATAACCTTCATTATTTAATAATTGATTATCAATATTCTCATTACTATCAATAAAATCCAAAACCAATGTCCATGCTAAATTATTATTTAAATCTGTATATACCTTTATACTAACTTTATTCTTCTCAATATTTACCATTTCTACTTTTATTCAAATCCATTTATTTGTTGGAATAAGATTAGGATTTTTATCTCTATCATATACTCAATCTAATACTTTTTTACCTTTTAAAGTATAATATACTCATTTATATTTCTTTTTAATTACTAATTCTCAATCAACTCTAAGTCAAGCATAATATAAATTATCTGAATTCAAATACCTTGAAAGTAGTAAAAATCAATTAGACTCAAATCTATTTTTACTTTCACTTAATATATATTTATTAATTTTAAAATATGCATATTGTTTTAGATTTTTAAACTTTTTATTAAGAATTAATCTGAAAAGACTTTGAGGATAATATCATCAATCAGTATCATATCATCATTTATATTTTGAATAATTTACCTGCCGTTTCGATCATTTTTTTAACTTTCATTGAATAGTTAATAATTTTCAATTTTTAATATTAAAAAATGCACCTGAATTAAGCCACCACCTATCAGTGAAATCCCTTTTTTCTTCAGAAACTTCTTCATAATTTTTATTAAGATTAAAATTATCAATTACAAATCTACTTTCTTTTATGTTAAAAAAATCTAAATTTTTTATATCTTTTACTGTAGATAACAATAATTTATTAGCTATGTCATCCATATCACTATCATAATTATTATGACTTATATCTAATTTATCAATACTTTTCTGAGTTTTATCTTTCTTTTCATATCAACTATATGATAACTTATAATTATTTAGAAAATTTATTTTATTTGATAAATACTTTAATCAATCTAAACTTCAAGAATATAAATCTAGTTTTTTTGGAACAAATCATTTATTTAATAAAGTATAATTATATAAATATTTTTTATTTTTATTTATGGTAATTAAGGAAACATTACCACTATAACTTGTAATAATAGAAGGATTAGCCAATATGTGGATAGTATTATCTAATTTTAATGAAGCTAGTTTTCAATTATAATTTCATTTTATTAAACATTTTTCATCTAATTTTGAATTTTTTGTTAATAATCAATCTTCATATATAGATTTAATTTGATATTCTTTTTTATTATTAAGCAAAGAATATGTATATTCTTCGTTAGTTAATGGGTCAACTAAATTTGGTCTTAAATTACTCGATAAATATGATGTTATAGATTCTCAAACAGTTCACTGGGTCCAAACTGTTCAAGAAAGATATGTTACATTAAATGAATTTGATGCTACTGGTAAAAAACCAAAAGAGCTAGAAAACAATTCAAAAGATTTTATTACATCATTAACATCTTTTAACCTTACAGCATTTCTTGTATTTCTTTCAAATCCTAAAAATAAAATAATTGATACAACAACAAATATGATAATTATTATCATTATTAATATATACTCTGCTAATTTAAATATTTTTTTCATTACTATTTATTATAAAAATGTAAAACATAATTACCCTTATTTTTTATAGTTCTATATATATTAAACTTATCTACATAAATTGTTGATCTTTCTTTTTCACTTTTATTTCTTATATTTAAAGCATGAACTCAAGGATTCATATCTACAATTAACTGATAATTACAAAAGAATCTTTCACTTGATCTAACACATCATCAATCTTGATTTCTATGCTTTTCATACAAATTTCAATCAACTTTTGCTTCTATATTTTTAAACATATCAAATTGTTCATTATATCAAGTTGATCAATATATATTAATAATATAACTTCATGTTTTAGATATTATAAACTTATTACTTATTTCATCATTATTCAATCATAAAGAAATAACTCAATAACTATTTTCAGTAGATTTATAAGAGGTTAATTCTCTTATACTTCAAGTAGCAGAAGAATTAATAATTTTATATCAATCTTCAAATTGCCACCATGTATTGTATCAAGTATATTTATTAAATTCATCTAAGCTTAATTTTTCGGGTTTTATATAGTGCATATGCCAAATCATATCATTATTATATGAAATAGTTTCTGTTCTTTTTTCTTTCCAAATATCATATTTAGATATATCCCTTGCTCACAAGTATCAAGATCTTTTTACCATATCAACAATATTTTTATCCCACTGTCCTAAAGGATATGCAAATGTTTTAATTATATATCACCATTCTTCTAACTTATCTTTAGATTTTTTTACTTGCTCATATATATCATCCTTTGATGCAATTCTTTTTGTTTTTAGTGTAAACCAAGTAGGATTAGTAAGACTTCATCAAAAAAGAGTATGTGATCAAATCTCATTTCAACTTCTATATAAATCATTAACTTCATCTCTTAACATGTAATCCCCTTTTCATAGCATATCAACGATAATATAAAATGTTCCCACAACTCAATATTTTTTGAAAATCGGAAAAGCTAATGTAAAATTATTTTTTCTTCAATCATCAAAATTAATAGAACATGCTTTCTTCGGTATCTTTTTATTCTTCAAGATGTATTCCTCCAATAAATATCAAATAGTAAACCATCTACATCATAGATTATTAGTAAAATAATTTATTTGTTGTTCAAAAACAGATTTTTTTATTTCTAATGATTCATATACTATATTTTTATAGTCTTCAATAATATTATGATATCAATATATTGGTAAATAATCCTCCTGTTCATAAATTTTAAAACTACCATTATTAACTTCATTATAATTATATAAAACATCTAATTTAATTACATTATTTATAGGATAATAATTTTCTATTCAATCAAAATTTAAAGACCAATTATTTTTATTTTTGTTATTAATATTTTTTATTCAAATATATCAATCATAATTAAATACTTCAAAATCTTTCAATCAAGATAATAACCAAGTTCAAGATAAATTATATATTACTCATGAAAAAGTAAAATTAACAAATTCAGGATTTTTTTTATTAATGTTGTATTCTTTATTTAATTCAATACCTTTTTTTATATTTTCTACTGATTTTGTTAAATCAGTTTGCTTAGTCTCATTTTTAATCAAATTAATATTTTCTATAATATATTTATATAATATTATAGAAAATATTAATATAACTATTATAAAACCAAATACCTCTATTTTATTTAATTTCTTATCCATATCATCTTTTTAATAGTAAATAAAGAATAAAAGATTAACCATGAAATTACTAATGTAGATAATAGGCTCATTAATGGTCTGTATATCCATATATTAGAATTTCTGTTTTCTATTTTAAATGCTATTCAAAATAATAATCAAACATAAACTATTCATAATAAATAGAATATTGGTGATAACAAATCTCATTTTATAGGAAAATATATAATATGCCTAAATGATATTACTGGTCATATAAAAACAAATAAAACATGTAAATAATAAAACAATGCAGGCAAAAGCGGTTTTCTCCGATAAAAAGATCCAGTTAAAAAGATATTTCTAATAAAACTTTTTTTCCATCTAACTTGTTGAGTGATAATCTTTCAAAAAGTATCAGGAACATTTGTCCATGACTTTGTAGATTTTGAATACACAATATCCCAATCTCTTTCTTTATAGTTAACACTTTTTACAAAGTAAGAATCATTATATTGTTTTTTTAACTTTTTTCATAAAACCTTTGATCACAATACAAATCATGTCAAAGTTCTATCGGTTGCAAACTTAAATTCTTGTCATAAAAATGAATCATTTATCCAAGCAGGAATATAATTAAAAATTGCTTCTCTTCTAAAAACAGCTAAGGGTCATGATATACATGTTATTGATCAATAGACACTCTCAAAGGCCTTTCTAATAGAAAACTGTCACTCATACCAAGAATCTTGAACTTTTGTAAAAATATTTTTTGAAGCATTTAAGGCCCTTCAATGTCAACTCACTCATCAAACATTATCAAAAACAGCAAATATTTTTACCATTTTTTCTATTACTTTAGAATCCCATACAGAATCACTATCAGACATTGCTATTATATTTCATTTTGATAATTTAATTCATTCAGCAATTGCCTTCTTTTTTCAAACATTTTTTTCTAAATCTATAACTATAATCTTTCATTGTTTTTTGTATTTATTTAATATATCTATTGTTTTATCAGTACTTTTATCATTAACAAAAATTATTTCAATATTTTCATATGTTTGATTTATCATAGATTTAATACATCACTCAACTAATTTCTCTTCATTATAAACAGCTACTACGCAACTTACTAAAGGTTTATTAATTTTGATTCCTAATTTTTCATTTTTATTAATTATCTCTTTAGCTAATAAATAAGGATCCTCATATTTAAAAATAGCAACATAAAAAATAATAAGTAGAACATATGTAACACTTACTCAATATAAATACAATACAAAAAATGAATCTTTAATATAAAAAGATTTTCATATATATATTATAAAAAATGAAAAAAATATAAAATATATAAGAATCTTAGTTGTTAATAATAATTTTTTATTAATTATCCCTTTTGATTTTGGAATAAACAATAACACTAACAATATAAAAAAAATTGGAAATAAATATTTTATATAAACTCTTAAATATATTGAGATAATATAAAAATAAATAAATCAAATTAAAAATAATATAAAAATAATAAATCTTAATACATCAACATTTTTAATTCTTTTATTTTTCATAAATAATTTTAAAAAATAAAATATTGTTTCTGTCTTAATTTAGTTTTTATTAAAAAAATGAATGTGATTTATAGTATATTTTATAATCCTTTAAAAGATTTTTTTATATGATTTTTAATTAAAATCTAAAATTTATATAATAAAAACTATATTATATAAATTTATATTTATTACTAATTCAATTATAGGCAAATAATAGAAAAAACAAAAAGATAATATAAAAATTTTTTGATTTTAATATTTTTTTATATTATCTTTTATATATATATTTTATACAAAATTCTAATAGTTAAGAAAATGTTAAAAAGACATTTTTTTAGTGTATTTTAAAGCTAAAAATATTTTACAAAAATTGTCTAGTCTTTTTTTTACTTTATTTTGACAAAAGAAAAAAAAAGAATAAAACTATATTAATAAATAGTTATTTATAGAGACAAATTTTTATTTATTAACATTTTTTTAACAAAAATACCTAAAAATGGAATGAATACATATACCAGTACTTCTAAATGAATTAGTATCTTCTATTAAAATAGACAAAAACAAACAAAATATAATTGTTGATTGTACTTTATGATTAGGATGACACGCTAAAGAAATAATAAATAAAATGCATAAAAATGACATATTTATTGGATTTGATGCTGATATAAGAAACTTGAAATTAGCAACAAAAAACTTAGAAAATATAAATAATGATGTAAAAAAAATATTTATAAATTCTAATTATGTAAATCTAAAAAAAGAATTAAATAAAATAAAAATAAATAAAATAACTTGAATTTACTATGATTTGTGAATTTCAAGTTTGCATGTAGATGAAGCAGATAGATGATTTAGTTTCAAATATGATTGACCACTAGATATGAGATTTGATACAAATTCCTGATTACCAGCATCCCATATAGTCAATACATACAATGAAATAGAACTTACAAAGATTTTTTCAGAATATTGAGAAGAACCTGCAAGTAAAAAAATAGCAAAGAAGATAATTGAAAAAAGAAAATCATGATTTAAATTTACAAAAACAAAAGATTTAGCAGATTTAATTGATGAAATAACAAAATTTCCAAAAACAAAAGCTAGAATTTTCCAAAGTTTAAGAATAGAAACAAACAAGGAAATAGAAAACCTTAAAATATCTTTAAAAGATGCAATAAATTTACTTGAAACTTGATGAAGCATATTTATAATAAGCTTCCATTCCCTTGAAGACAGAGTTGTAAAAAATATTTTCAGAGAAGAAACAAAAGATTGTCTATGCAAAGACTTGATTTGCACTTGCAAACATAAAAAAAACCTAGAAATACAAACAAAAAAACCAATAATACCAACTATTGAAGAAGAAAAAATAAACAAAAGATCCAGAAGTGCTAAAGCAAGATATGCTATAAAAATTTAATTTATTTAATATTAACCTTTAAAACAATGTACCCTAAAGTTGTATTAAGTGAAGATAAAACTCCATTTGTATCAAAAAGATGGAAAGAAAAACAAAGTATAAAATTTGATATAAGTTTTACTTATGTTATCATGATAGTTTTCATTCTTGTATTATTTATATATTACATCTGGATTATAAATGTAAACGCAACTAAATGATTTAATATAAGAGATTTAGAAACTGAAAAGAAAAGTCTAATGATGGAAAAAGAACAATTAGATGTAAAAATAGCTAATCTAGAAAGTCTTGATAACATAAAAGAAGAAGATATGCAAAATATGGAAAAAGTTGAAAACCCAGATTATCTTGTTATAAAAGATTGAGTAAATTATGCATATAACAAATAAATATAAATATAAAAAGAGCTTTGTTTAAAAAACAAAGCTCTTTTTTATATGTTTTTTGCAATTTGATCTAACTGTGCATTTCTACTTTTTATATCTCAAACAACTTTTTTTCAAAAATATTCATCTTTTTTATTTGATGCAAGTTGTTCTTTTATAGATCAACCATTTATAGAAGCTAATATCATATCCAAAGAAGCAAGTAAACCATCAACATCTTTTTCTCAAGATTCTTTAAATTTCGCTACAATTTCTTTCAATTTATTATCATATTCTGAAACAATAGCTTCTACATTTTTATCTCATTTATCTCAAACTCAAAAATATCCTCAAGAAACTCCTGCATCTTTTTTTGCTCTTGAATTTAACTCCTCAGTTATTTTACTAAACCTTGAACTAATATCATCTATTTTAGCCAAAGCATCAATAGAACTAATATCAGCCATAAGATCTTTATTAGCTACAACCTTATCCAATCATACCTTATTATCTATACTTAAAAATTCTGACATAATATAAAAATTAAATTATAAATCATTAAATAATTCTTCTAATTTTTTTGTTTCATTATATCTATCAAGCTTTTCCATAAATATATTACCTTCTTTTGTAATATTTTGATACAACAAATTAGAACTTGCAGACAAAGTATTCACAGTCTGAACTAAAGATTTTATAATAGAATCTAAACTAGCATCATCATCTATCAAATCAACCATTTCAGAAATCCTTCTTAAATGATCAACTTGATCAACTCTTATAAAACTAGAGTCTTCAAATTTCAAATCAATTAAAAAATCTATCATCTTATGAATTACTTGTTTTTTCTTATGCATAAAAAAGTTTTATAGTTATTATATATATTAAAACATACTTTACTATTTTTATCAAATTTTGAATATATTTTACAACTTTTTTATTTATAAGATTTTTTCATAAAAAATTCACTTACAGAACTCGGATTATTATCTGAATAACATGAATAATTCTTATAATAATTAAAATAAAAATTTAAAACTTTATTTGCAGAATTATACTTTATATAATAATCTTTTATTGGAGAATAAAAAATACTGTCTATATTTTTATTATAAGTTGAAATTGAAAAATTAAAATAATTTAAATTCTTTGAAGATATATTACTTCAATTTTTATCTATTTCATATGACTTTCTAGTTAAAAAATCATTAAAAATCAAATTATTTCAATTAGGATAAATTCCTGTAGGATAACCAAGTCATCAAGTTAATACAGTCATTATATTATCATCTTTTGTAAATATATTATTATCAGAACTAACAAAATAAGGAAAATAATGAAAAGATTTCTCTAAACTTCATGAATTTAAAGATAATTTTAAATAATAAGTTCAGTTATTTATAAAATCAGCCACAGGTCAAATACTTGAAATACCAACTTGATAATTTCAAAAAAATGTTTTCTTTTTTGGTACTGACAAAACTCAAGTTCAAATTCAAGAACAATACACAGGAATTCAAGAAGTTCATATAACATATGATCAAGAAACAACACAATTTCAATCACTAACTTCAAGTCATGTATAGTCAACAAAATAGTAAATTAAATTATTATTTTGTCTTTCTAAAAAATCCTGTCATGCTACATTTGGAGAAAACGACACACTTCAAGTTTGTGTTGGAGAAAACAAATTTGGATTAGATAATCAAGACCCATACATAAAAGAAAACTTCACATTATCCACATTGGTTACAAAAACATCTTCTGAAAAACTTAAATCTACATTATCTTTAAAACTTCCACTTGAACTATAAGCTAAAATCTGTTTTTTTCAACTATTGACAACATACAAAGTTTTCAAAGAATCATCATAATAAATTCATGTAGGTTCTTTTATTCAATCATCTCTTCACAATAACTTATAAACTTTATTATCACTTAAATCCTGATATATAATCCTATCATTTAAGGTATCACTAATAAACAAATATCAAGTTCATCAAATAGTTGAATAAGAAAGTCAAGTTGGTGAGTTTAAAAACACTCAAGTTCAATTTAATCAATCGTAGAACTCATCTCAAAACATTCATTTTCATATAACCATAGCCATTGTAGAAGAAATGTTAGTTTTATCAAAACAATAAACACTATGATTTAATGTATCAGACACATAAGATATGTTTCAATTTCAAAAAGCTACATCAGTTGGTCAAACTAAAATTCAAGTTTCATTGTTTATAGATCAAGAAAACATATTAGTTTTTATTCAACCATTATCAAAACTACTTCAAGCAAACAAATCCCCTGAAAATCATTCAAAAGGAACAAAATTTTTTAAATAAACATGATTTGTTATTTCACTATCACTTCAACTTTGACAATACAATTTATCAAAATTTCATTTTCATACATATAAAAAGCCTCATTTATCAAAATCTTTAAATATTTTCACCAATACTCATGAATTCAAATTAACAGGAAAAAATGAATTATCAATATAAGAAAAACTCTCATATACATCATTAGTAAACTGTTTTATCTGCAAATAATTGCCAAAAATAGTATTTTGACTAGTTATATTTTTAATTCAATTTTGAACAAATATAGAAACAGAAAACATCAAAATCATTGAGATAGTTATAGATACAACTAACTCAACAAATGAAAATCCATATTTTCAAATTAGATTAAAATTGAAGTTTTTCATTATCAAAAAATTAATTATTTAGATTTATTTTTCTTTATAAACTCAAACAAATTTTCTTTAAATTTATCTACACAAAAATTAGCACTATGGTCCCTAATTTTTTTACAATCAAAAATCATTTTTTCAAATTCTTTAATTGATTTATTTAAACTATCAACAGTTTGTTCATCAAAAAAAATTCAAGTGACTCAATCTAAAACAGTCTCTAAGGCTCATCATTTTCTATAAGCTATAACAGGAGTTCAAGAAGCCTGTGCCTCAATTGGTACAAGTCAAAAATCTTCCTCTGGAGGAAATAAAAAAGCCTTTGCTTTTGAATAAAGTTCATATAACTCATGCCTTGGCACATTTAACATCCAAATTATATTATCTTTTGATTTAAACTTCAACTCTCTATACAATTTATTGTCAGTATTTGTAACAAGTATAAGCTTTTTTCAATTTTCATTGAAAGCATCAACTAATAAATCAAATTTTTTATAAGGAATACACCTTCATACATAAAGATAATAATCCTGTTTTTCTTCACTAAATCTAAATTTAGATAAATCAATTCAAGGATAAATTACACTAGCATCTCTTTTATAATACTTTCTAATTCTTCAAGCTGTATTCTCACTATTTGCTATAAAAAAATCAGGTCTTTTCGAAGCTATAAAATCCCAAATTCTAAGTTTATGCACTATTCTAGGCATAAGAAACTTTCATATAGGATTCAAAATTCAAAATTCCATCATATTTATATATTCATGATAATGACTCCAAAAATAACGAGTTGGAGTATGACAATAACAAACATGTAAAGTTTCAGGTTTTGTTATAACTCATTTAGATTCAGCTGTAGAACTTGAAATTACCAAATCATATGAACTTAAATCAAACATTTCAAAAGCTAAAGGTCTCAAAGTCAATGCTAATTTATGTGATTTATTCAAAAAAGGAATTTTTTGTATAAATGATTTATTTATATTTCTTGATTTAAAAATCTCATTTTTCTCTTGATAAAAAACTGAAGTAAATATATCAGCTTCAGGAAACATTTCAAGTAAATGAGACAAAACAAGCTCAGCTCATCAAAAATCTTTTATCCAATCACAAACAATAGCAACCTTCATACAATAAATTAAAAATTATTCTAAAAATATTTTAACTAAATTTTCAACGAAAGCAATAAAAATTGTCATCCTAAACATCAACCAACCATCATTCCGGACTTAATACGAAATCTTCCTTGTCTTGGTAAACAAACAAGCTCTCAATCATCCTATTAATCTAAAACTCACATCATCCTGCTACTCCCCTATCATCCTAAACACCTAAAACTGTCATCCTGAACTTGTTTCAGAATCATTAAAATATATATTCCTAAATTTCTAAATAATAAAAATCCAAAAAAAAGTCTTAGATTTCTCTAAAACTTTTCATATATCAATTATTAAATATTCACTAAAAAGGAATATCTTCAATATTTATTTCTTCTTCCTTTTTAGGTGCAGTTTTTTTAATAGCAGGAGTTTGATTTTCAGAAGAATAATCTGAATCTCAAGAAGAAGGAGTACTTGTATTTGAATCAAGCATAATCATATTATCTCCAATTATTTCAGTTTTATATCTTTTACTTCCATCTTGAGCTTCCCAAGCTCTAGTTTGTAATCTTCATTCTATAAAAACTCTTCTTCATTTTTGTAGATATTGGCTTGCTATTTCAGCTAATTTTCACCATAAAACTACATTATGAAACTCAGCTTGTTCTTGTTTCATACCACTTCAATCTACCCAAGTTCTATTTGTTGCAACTGAAAAACTCGTTACATTTTGTCAATTCGGAGTAGTTCTCAACTCTATATCACTAGTAAGCCTTCAAATTATTTGAGATTTATTTAAATCCATAATAAAAAAATTAGAAAATAGAAATTATAAAAAAATTAAATATATTTTTAACTTTCTTCCATTTTATTATACAAAATCATAAAAAAAATCAAATAAAATAAACTTGACTTTTAAACAATATTATTTATTTTATGCAAGTTTATAAATATTAACTATAAATGATATGAATCTAGAAAAACAAATAAACTTAAATGATGCATGAGAAATATGTGAATGAACACAAGAAAAGTCACTATCACAAAAAGTTTGAAGAACAATGTTAGATATTTGAAAAAATATTGAAAAAATCTTAGATAATATATTTGATTGTTTAACTAAAAATTGAAGAAAAAAATAGCTTGATTTTTCTAAAATTTTTATATAATATATACCCGTGAGCTTCTACACAATTATTTTATTATACTCTTTTTTGTATTTTTCCCGAAATACAAGACTAAAAATTAAGTATAATAAAATACACCAACTAATAAGAAATTATTAATTATTATTATTATTTCAATAAAAAGTAAACTATGGCAAAGAAAATAAAAGCATATATTAAATTGCAAATCAAGTGAGGACAAGCTACACCAGCTCCTCCGGTTGGTCCTGCTCTATGACAACACTGAGTACCAATTCCTCAATTTACTGCACAATTCAATGATAGAACAAAAGATAAAATGTGAGTAATCTTACCAGTTATTATATCTGTGTATGAGGATAAAAGCTTTGATTTTATAGTAAAAGAACCACCTGCATGAGTTTTAGTAAAATCTAAATTAGGTTTAGCTAGTTGATCTAAAGTACCTCAAAAAGATAAAGTTTGACACCTAAGTTTTGATCAACTAAAAGAAATTGCAGAACAAAAAATGGTTGACTTAAATGCAAAAGATTTAGCTTGAGCTATGAAAATCATAGACGGTACAGCTAGAGCTACATGAGTTACTACTGATATCCATGGTATGAGTAAAGCTGATGTTGCAGCAAAACTTAAATAATTTATAAATATGGGTGATTTTCTTGTTTTTATACAAAAAATTTCATCCTTATTTTTTGCTCTCATCGTCTAGTGGCTAGGACGGGACCCTCTCAAGGTCCAGACAGGGGTTCAATTCCCCTTGAGAGTACCATAAAAACTAAATACAATTAAAAAGCCCTTTAATAAGGGCTTTTTATAATTCTTTTCTCTTTAAGCACTTAATTATGGTTTTTTTGCATTTATATTAATATATGATAAAATTATATCAATTTAAGATATTAAATAAAAATTTATGCAAACAATCAAAATTCCTTTTTCAATTAAATTTTATTTATTTTTTGCTTTAATGTGAATATTTTTAAGCTTATTAGGAATAAATTATTGATATTGATATTATTGAATTAATTATTTTTTTGTATGAGCAATTAGCTTGCTACTTTCTATTATTCAAGTAACATTATTATTTAAATATTTTAAAGATCCAAAAAAATATTCTAATACAAATATTTTTTTTATAATTTTTATGTTATTATTATACATATGAATAGCCATGTACAAATGATTTTTTCTTATAATTATAATAATATACCATCTAATATTTTTATTTAAATTCATTCAATTTAAAAAGTTTTTAAATTTAGAAAAATGAGAAAAAAAAGATAAATATATAAAATATACTGATAAAAATCAATTTAAAAATATATTAATACTATACTGAATAATTATTATATCACTTATTATATTTTATATTACTCAATATAGTAAAGTAATAAATTTTAAACATATTGATGACGATTATTTTAATATACCTGAACAATACTTAAATATTTCAGAAGAAGAAAACTGACTTAAAGATTTGAAAAAATATTCAGAACATATCAATAGTTTAAATTTTATTGAAGATAAAAACTTTAGAAATAAAGATTATATTAAAAAAATTATTTTAGATACTTGAATAACTTTTAAATTTGATACTGATAGAGTAAATAGTATTGATAACTTAAGGTTATGAATAGATAAAATTATCAATAAAAAAGTCATCATTGAAAATTTTGATGAAGTTTTTCCATCTATACAATGATTTTCAATGATGACTAGAGAAACATTATATAATACACTATATCATTTAGAAAATTGAGAAGAAGAAAAGGCAGTAAAATACTTAATAGATAATTATAAATTATCTAAACTAATGATATCATCTTATTGACCAATACCTAATTTTATAGTTTGAATTACTATAAATGATATAACATTAAGTGATTTAAAATTTATAATGGATAACTATAAATTAAAAAATACAACATTACTTTATATAAAAAATAATTTTGAAAATAGTATAGATATAAAATCATCCTATAAAGCTACAATAAACTATGAATATAATTCAATAAAAAATATATTATCACAAAATTGAGAATACCAGTTTATTAATGCTATAAATAATTCTCTATTTTTTGATAAAAATTACCTTCATGAATGATTAAAAAATGCATATTATTGAGTTTTACAAATGGATTGAAACTATAATACTAATTGAGATATAGAGTATCCTATTTTTGATTGACTAGATGAATATATCTGTAGTAAAAAAAATATAGATAAACTTAGATGAGAATTAATAATACCTAAATTATTTTTCAAAAAGAATACTATATCTAATATACTTATTACTCAATCATGTATTATTAATAGAATACAACATAAACTTGAATTAGAAAATATAATGACTAAAGAAAAAATGTTACTAGAAAAAATTGATAACCTTTTGAATAATAAATAAATAATTATATTCTTTTATAAAATTCAATTAATTCCCCAAAATCTATTTTCCTAAACAATCCATTAAAAACTCAAACATTAAACTTTTCAAGAGTACCAAATGAAAAATTTAAAAATAAAGCCCTTTAATAGGGCTTTATTTAGTTCCAATATTTCATCTTTTTCTATATTATTTATTCATTTTTAGCTTTATAAGTAACTTATACTTATTTTCCAACTATCTTTACTATACTGTCATACTAATTTCATCCTTATTTATTTATACTTAAAAAACTCCAAATATTTTTATGAATAATTCAATTGTAATCTTGTATTAATATTTCATCTAATGATATTACATATTTTGGAAAATTATCTTTAATTTTAAGTAAATTTCAAAACTCTCTTTGCATTACCACTTCATCAGTTATTAAGTAAGCAACCTGAATATATATCCTTTCTTTTCATTTCTCTGCTACAAAGTCTATTTCTAAATCTCCTATATTTCAAACATATATATTAAATCAATTTTGTCTCAAATAATTATAAACAATATTTTCTAACTTTTTTCAACCTCAAATATCATAACTTGAAGAAAAAAAGTTATTAAAAGCTAAATCATTGAGATAATATTTTTTTTCTCATTCAAGTATTTTTTTTCATTTTAAGTCATATCTATAAACTCAATGAATGATATATGTTTTTACTAAAAAATTGATATAATTTCAAATAGTATTAGTGTTTGTGTGAATTTGAAGTCACTTTAGTTTTTTAACAATAGAGTTTAGTGAAAAAAGATTTCAAATATTTCATGATAAGTAAAAAAATAATCTTTCAAGTAAATCTATATCTTTTATATTATATCTTTTAACTATATCTTTCAATATAACGCTGTCTTTTAGCGATTTTAAAAAATTTAATTTTGATTCGAAATCTTCTAATTTATATATTTCAGGGATTCAAGAAATATTTAAATAATTTAAAAAATTACTTTTTGAACTTTCTAAATTATGATATTCTATATATTCTATATATGAAAAAGGAAATATTTCAAAATCTATATATCTTCATGCTAAATATGTTGATAAATCTGAAGATAATAAATTTGCATTACTTCAAGTAATAAATATATCAACATCAAAACTATCATCTGCCCTATAAGCATTTATCAGTTTTTCCCATCATGATAGTTCTTGAATTTCATCAACAAACAAATACAATCTTCAAATGATTTTTTCAGTTTTTATATAATTTTTTATATATTTATCTAAATCATTTATATCTTTGTATTTTATATAATCAATTTCCAAATTTATGTAAACAATGTTTTTTTCATTTACTTTTTTTGAATTAATCAAAAAATCTATTATTTGTTTCATTATGTATGACTTTCATACTCTCCTTTGTCATATAAGTACTTTTATAAGATTTGTATTATCTAGATATTTTAATATTTTATCTAAATAAAATCTTCTTTTATATCATATATTCATATACTAAATTTTAAAAAATTACTATTTTAGTAAGTATACTTACTAAATATTAAAAATCAATAATATTTTGTATTTTAACTTAATAGTAAAAATATGTATAATTGATAAAAAAGTACTACAATACTGGTATATCAATATATCCTTTATAATTCAATATTTCGTTTCTTATCTTCTAGGACTACTGAGTACCAAAAAACACAACACAAAAAAACACCTAAATAGGTGTTTTTATATATTATATACTATTTTAATAACAATTCATTTATCAATCATTTAACCTGACTTGGATTAAATAAAAATTCTAATTTTCTTTTTACTCATCTTTCTCAGATTATAACAAACACTCCAGAATTCAGATATTTATCAAACATATTTTGTTCAACTATAACTTCTTTTATATCCCCAAGAGATAAATCAAGAGATTGTTCTTTTGATACTCCATCATAATAAATAAATCTTTTATTTGTTATAATTACTTTTTTCGTCTTTAATCAATAAATCTTATATACAAAAAAAGCAAACATAAGAGTTCAAACAACTAAAGAAGAAATATTTTTAAAATAATAGCTAAAAAATAAAAAGATAAGTCCAAAACTTGCTCATAAAGACATAAAAAATACAAACAAAGAATGAACTTTTCACTCAAAAGAGAAATCTTCTCAAGGCATTTTTGTTGTCTCTAAATAATTTGAAAACATAAAATAATATTTAAAATATTAAAATTACTTAAATTATAACATATAAAAAAAAAATTATCAAAAATTTGATAATTTTATATAAACTTTTTACTCTTCAAGAACTTTTCTAACCGTAGATAATAATTGCTCAAATGAATATGGTTTATTTACATATTCTCTTGCCCTTGATATAATTCATCATTTTTTTCAAAGATTATGTCATGAACAAATAACAACCCTTATATCATTTCTAATCCTTAACATTTCTTCAAATACTTCTTGACCTGACATAATAGGCATTGTCAAGTCCAATAAAACTAAATCAACTTCATTAGCATTTCTTATATATAAATCTAATCACTCTTTTCAATTATGAGCTATTAAAACTTTATATCAAGCCATTTCTAATGTTTTCTTTGCAATATCCTGAATCATTTGCTCATCATCTATAATCAAAATAGTTTCAGTTCATCATGTTAATTTAAACATTTCATCATTTATTACACTAGATGGTTTTGATACTTTTGGTAAATATATATTAATTTTTGTTCCAACTCATAATTTTGTGTCTATATCAATAAATCCTTTATATTTTTTGACAATTATATCATAAACCATTGCTAATCATAATCATTGTAAGTCTTCTTTCTTGTTGTAAATAATGGATCAAAAGCCTGTTTTGCTACATCTTCTAACATTCAAATTCAAGTATCTTCAAATATTATATGTACATAATCTCCTTTGGGTAAATTAAATTTGTTTCATTCTTCTAAACTAAAATCCTCTGCTTTTATCTTTATATAATCTCCATCACTAGCTCATTTTTCTTCAATTGCTTTGAAAGAGTTTGTTCACAAATTCAAAAATACTTGATGTAATTGTGATTCACTTCAATTTACAAAAAAATCTCATACATCAAAATCAATCATTTTCTTAATTACTTTATCAGTTGTTTTTTCTAACAAGGTAAAAACCTCTTTTGCTATTTTAAATAAATCAAAATCAGTTTTATCCATAACATGATTTTTAGACAAAAATTGTAATTGTCTAACCAATTCAGCAGCTCTTTTTGTAGATAATAAAGCAGTTTCAATATATCTAATCTGGTTATCAGTTAATCATCAAGAAAGCTTCAACAAATCCAAAAATCACATTATTCATCACAACAAATTATTAAAATCATGTCAAATTCAAGAAGCCAAAGTCCCTAAAGAATCCATTCTTTGTCTTAATTGAAGCTGTTCTTGACTGGTTTCAAGAGATATTTCAAGATCTTTTCTTCTTGTTATATCTCTAAAAATTCAAAATGTTCAATCTTTTTCTCATTTATCATTATTTATAGGTCATTTCATAACAGAAAAAACTCTACTTTCTCATGTTAAATTTTCCAATATTTTTTCATATTTAATACACTCTCATTTTTCCAATTCAATATCATCAATCTCTAATAAAGGTAAATCTCAAGTCAAAATTTCCACATCTGTTTTTCATACAAATTTTGAAAATGAACTATTTACAAATATATATTTTCAATCATTATCTTTTGCATAAATCATATCTGGAGTTCATTCGGCAATAGCTAAAAGCAATTCTTTTGTTATACTTAATTCTTGTTTTATTCTTTCATTCAATTCTGTGCCTAAAAATCAATTAGCCATGGATTTAGTCAAATCTACCCCCCTAGCATTTTTCCAACCTACAAAACTAGATAATCTTTTAACCATTTATTAAACGATTTTTAGAAATATACAAATAAATAAAAAAACAACATATTAAAATATATTTATTTGTTGGAGTTTGTAAAGAAATCTTTTGAAAAATACTTGATTTTTATATAAATAATATATACTTATTATATACTATTTATATATTTTTATGTTACTAAAAAAATCTAAGAAAGTATTCATACACATAGATTGCGATAGTTTTTTTGCTTCTTGTGAAATACTAAAAAATCCTTCTCTAAAAAATAAATTTGTATGTGTATGATGATATATCATAGTTGCTTGTACCTATAATTGTAAAGACCTAGGGATAAAAACTTGAACCCCTATTTGGGAAGCTCAAAAGATATTGAAATGAAACTGAGTATTTTTAAATTGAGATCACTGATTTTATGAAAAGATATCATATCAAATTTTTGATTACTTAAATAATAAAGTTTTATCTCTAGAACCATTCTCTATAGATGAAGCTTTTTGCGAAATCACATGATTACCTGAACTTTACAAAATAAGTTTATATAAATACCTTAAAAATATACAAGATTGAATATTAAAAGACATATGAATACCTGTAAGCATAGGATGTGCAGAAACAAAAATCAAAGCAAAAATATATTCAAAAATAAATAAACCTTTTGGCATCTATATCTGATTTAATCTAAAACGAGAAATATTATTATTTAAAGAATTAAGTATAAAAAAAATCCCTTTCGTATGAAATGCAACCTCAAAAAAACTAGAAAAAGAGGCAAAAACTATATATGACTTTATATCTATTTGATTTTGGAGTTTAAAAGATAAAATCTGAAAAAATGCAACTGATCTTCGGCTAGAACTGGTTTGAATCAACGCTTTTCTATTAAAAAAGTCAGATGCTATAAAATCTATGTCAAGAACAAGAAGTTTTAATCATAACTTAAACTCAAATAAAGTATTTTTAACAAACCAATTAAAAGAACATTTTGAAAGATTATTTGAAAATCTTATAGAAAAAAATCTTGAAACAAAAAATATATCATTATTACTTAGAACAAAAGATTTCAAAACCCTTATATTTGATTACCCACTTCAAGAACATACAAATAATAGATTTTTTTTATTTTCTAAATTATTTACATTATTTGAAATAAATTATGATAAAGATATTATTTATCGTTCAACTTGAGTAATATTTGGTAAACTAAAAAATTACTTACCAGAACAAAAAAATATATTTGAAAATATAAGTTTATGAAACAGAAATAACTATACATTATATAAAACAATAGAAAACATAAACAACAAATACTGAAACCATAAAATATCTTTTTGAACCTCACTACTTTGAGTATGAAAAGATTTAAAATTATGAATAAAAACTAATAAAACTTTATAAAATAAATTGTTGGAGGAATAAAAAGTCTCATAGGTAATCAAACTTCTCAAAGTCATGAACTTACAAAGATTTTATTTTGATTATAATCATAAAATCACTCATCAAATTCTCATTTACAAGGAATAACATACTTATAAATAAAAGGAATCCTAATTTGTCAGCCGTGAGTATGTCATGTTATAGTTATATCAGGAATATCATCTTTTTTATAATCTAAAACAGTATCAGGATTATGAGTCAAAACAATTAAGTTTTGATCTTTCTTATACTTAGTAATTAAATTTATATCATCAGTTCAAGCAAAATTATCTCATAATCATAATATAATTATATCTCAAACTTTTATACTTTTATTTTCTATAAGTTTTATATTATATTTTTCCAAAGCAATTATTAAATCTTTTTCAATTTCAGGTCAAGGATGTGATAAATCATGATTTCACAAAGTGGCAAAAACAGGTACTTTTAAATTCTTTAATGGTGAAAACAAATCAACAAAATCATTATTTTTTGTTGTAACATACGCAAAATCTCAAGGAATCAAAACAAAATCAATTCATTGTAAAGTATTTATCTTATCAACAACCTTTTGTAAAAAAAACTTATCTTTATAAACTCAAAGATGTAAGTCTGATAAGACAACAACATTAGCATTAAATCACGTTTTTATTTGTTTATTTTTTATTAGAACTAAATTAGGTTCAATAAATCTAGAATAAATAAAAAATAAAGTTAAAACAAATAAAAAAATCTCTTTTTTTGTGATTTTAAAAGATAGTTTATATATCCTATAAATAAGAAAGAAAAAGAGCAAAAAAGATAAGTAACTAAAGTAATATATAATATAAGTCATATAATAAATGTTTAATAAAAACTTATTATACAAAAAAAATTATTTTTTCATACAAAAAAGTTTTTTATATATTACCTATTGACAGATAAAAAATTTAAGTATAATTAAATTTGTTTTAAAATTTATATAAATATGAAAGCACCAATAAAACCTGAAGAAACAAGTTCTTTACAAGAGTCATCTTCCAAAGAATATTGTTTTAACAAAAAAGATGTAATTTCATCAGAAACAGCATTGAGAATAATACAAATCATAGAACAAAAAAATTATAAAAATCAAGAACAATCAATAAATAAAGCCTTTGATAACTTTTCATATGGTTACCCTATTTCAAAAGAAAAAAAAGATAAATTAATATCATTTTTTAAAGATGAAAAAAATATAAATTTATGAAAAAAACTATTTTCAAAGGTTTTTATTTTAATTTGAGATAATAATCATAATTTTATTAATCAATTTTTAAAAAATTCAGAAGGAAAAAACGATATAAAAAACTTTGTTAATTACGTAATAGAAGAACTTGAAAATTACCCTTTTATAATAGAAAATAATTATGATGAAATAAAAGAAATAAAAAATTGAAATGATAACCCAGAAACAAAAACATTTAAATATAGAAAGTGAAACAAAAGATGACTAATAATAACAAAAAACACATGAGAAACTTATGTATTAGAAAACAAATATGAAAAATTAGAATATAGAAGAAACTGAACTTTTTGTTGAATTACCAAAGATGAAAAATGATATTACTGAGAATACATAAGATTTGATTGACAAGATTTTAAAGTAATTTGAAGAATTGATGATATAAAAAACATGCCTAATTTAAGCGATACTGAATGAAATCTAATATATGAAACAATTTGATGAAAAAATTGACTTAATAAATTTGAAGATGATAAAGAAAAAGGTAGATTATTAGCCCCTAAAATTCCTCCAGAATACAATTCAATAATCATAAAAAATTGACTTATACTTGCAAGTAAAAACCTAGAATGAAACAAACAATCACTAGAAATATTTTGAAAAAAATATGAAAAACTAATGATTTTTGAAGATATAGAAGACTATAAAGCAATAGAATGAATGGATATAATAAGATTTAAAACAGCTACACATTGATATAGTTACTATGAAATCAATAGTGGATGAGAAGTAAAAGAAATAGATTTTTTACAAAATGTACAATCTTTAATAAGGCCTGATAAAGCTCAAGATTTAATAAAAAATTATATTTTATGAAAACCTATTTTTATAAAATATAAACAAGATAAACCTCGTATACTGATAAAGGATAATACCTGATGAATTTTATGATATGATTTTAATTCAAAAGTACTAAACATATCTATTACAGACATATGACTTGATAAAAAAAGTTATATAACTTATGATATAAATTGAACTATTTACATATTTGATACCGAAAACAACATCTTTTTTAAATCAAATAAAAGGTATAAATCTACAAATCCAAGAACTTTAAATGAAATAAAAAAAGATTTAGAACAAATCCCTCTTGAAAAAATAAACTTTTCAAACTAAAAATAATTTGTATTTCAAAAAGAATACCTAATATAATCTCCATCACTCAAAGTCATAGGAACTCAAATTATCCCAGTTTCAGCAAATACAGATTTTGCATCATATCAATCTTTTAATTTTAAAAGCACATAAATTCATTCCCTATCATTTACACTTGAACTTGAATCAAACAAAAAATATTTAGAAAAATTTTCTTTAATAAATGATAAAAAATTAATCCTTTGATTTGATATAAAATCAAATTCTTTTTGTTGAAAATTATTTATTTCTTCTGGATCTGAAAGTAAATTTATAGCAAATTGATCCAATATCTTTGAAAATCATGCTTTCTTCAAAATTATATTTTTCTTTAACAAATTTGAATTTTCTTCATTTATTGTCCAAATCCAAGCTAATCTCATTCAAGTTGTTCAAAGAGTTTTTGATAAACTTTCACAAAAAATAACTCTATCAAAAAGTTCTTTATCTTGAAAAATTGAAGAAAACATCTTATTTGAAACTTCTTTCTTAAGTAATCAAACATAAACATTATCAAGTATAAAAACAGCTTCTTTATCAAATTCAAGTATATATTTCATCAAATCAATCAAATCATCATTTCTTATTTTTTCTCAAGTAGGGTTTCAAACAGGTGTAAAATAATATATATTTATACCTTCTTTTTTTGAATCATAATAGTTTTTTATTTGTTCCCTAGATATAAAAAAGTTATTTTTTTCAGATTTATCAAATTTTACCAAATCAAATCAGTAAGATTTTGCTATACTTATACTAGCCATAAAACTAGCTTCAGGAAAAATAAAATTAACTTTTTTTCAACTATACTTTTGTATAAAAGTATCAAGTATCATCACCAATCAATCAGTTGATCAATAACAAGGAATTATATTTGATTTTATACCATAATCAGTTCAAGAAAAATCATAATATAAATCCATATACTTAGAAAGACAAGTAGACAATTCTTCACTTCATTGTCCATTCATATCATACATAAATAGTTTAGAAGAATCAATCTCATTTAATGACTTTTTAACTAATTCAAGCCATTTTTCTTTTATATCTGAAAAATATTCTATATCTCAAATTGCCATAATTTTACACTCATCTTGAATTCATAATCTTTTAAAAATTTCATTAGCTAAAACTCAAACAGTAGTTGCTCTTCTTATTTCATTTATAAATTTTTGTTTCAAAAAATCATTTTGAAACAAATCATTGATAATCTGCTGACGAGAAAAATCTTTTCAATTATACTTTTCAAAAATTTGATTAATTACACTTTCAAACATAATATAAAAATTAATTTTTTAATAATCATTTTACTTCTCTATCAATAGAACTAGTTATAGTTAAAGCTTTATCAAGAAATTCTTGTCATATATAATCTTTAACATCATTAAATTCTTTTTCAAAAACATCTTCTCTTCAAGATTCAATAGTATCTTCCAAAAAACTTACATAATCTTTTATCTCTGGTAGAATCTCCTCTTTATAAAAATCATTATAAAACTGCATATCTGTATACAAAGCTGCATTTTGATTAAGAAATCTGGATAATATAAGCATCTGCATCCTAGAATTTGATGTACCTATATCAATAATTTGTTTTATATCTATTCACCTTTTTTTCAATATATGTCATAATAAAAGATTTATAAAATGCACTATTGATTGTACAATAGAAACAAGTTCATCATGTTTATCTGAATCAATACTTATTAAATTAGCTTTATCTTCCTTAAGTAAATTGTATATTTTTTCCCATTTTTCTCATGGTTTTATAGGATCAAAAGCTATATTTTGATTCTCTAAAGATGAAATCCAAGGTCAAAACATAGGATGAGTTGCTACAACTTCTCATAAAGTGTATTTTGAAAGTTCTTCACTTGCTTTACTTTTTATACCAGTAAAATCCATTACCAGCTTATTTTCTGGAATAAGAGGAATTAAGTTTTTTATAGTATTAACTGTGTTTCTTATACTTACACTAAAAATAATAACATCCCCTAGTTTTACAGCATCCTCAGGTTTTATAGTAGTGCTTCTAGAAGTTACAATAACTTCAAGTCACTTACTTTCAAAGTATTTCTTCCAAAACTGTCAAAACACTCAAGTTCATCAAACAATTACTATTTTCATAAAAAAAATTAATACAATTAAATTTTCTATACTGTCATCCTGAGAGTAACGAAGGATCCCTTTAGCATAATAAATAATATAATTATTGTTCAAGGGATTCTTCACTTCGTTCAGAATGACAAAGAATTCACTCTCAATACACTATCTAATAATCCCCTAAAATAACCAAATCTTTACTAAAAAATTTCAATTCTTCTAAAGCGGAATCTATTATATCCTTATCTAATTTACTATCAAAATCAATCCAAAAAATATATTCAAAATGATTTTTATGAGCTGGTAATGATTCTATTTTAGATAAATTTATAAACCTAGTTGCAAAAGCTCAAAGACACTTATAAAGTGCTGATGGAGTATCTTTAGTTCTAAAAGCAACTGATGTCTTTCAATTCTTTTTAAATTTCAATTCTCTCTTATTTACTTCATAAGTTTCTTTAGAAACCACTATAAAAAACCTAGTTGTATTTCAAGGCTGATCTTGAATATGTTTATCTAAAACTTTTAAATCATAAATTGAAGCACATAAAACAGATGAAATTGATGCATATTCTTTATTTCAACTTTCTTTTACATACTTTGCAGCTAATGCATTATTTCAAAATTCTTCTGATTTAAATCAATTTTTATCTAAATAATTCTGACATTGAGCAATAGCTTGTGGATGAGCATAAACATACTTTACGTCTTTTATATTTTCTGTATTTGCAAGTAAATAATGATCTATATCAAGATACAATTCTCAAACTATCTTATAATCGCCTGAAATAATATGATAAAAGTTTTCATGAACTGATCAAGCATAACTATTTTCTATAGGTAAAACTCAAATCTCTCACAAGTTAATATTATCAAAAACTTTCTTAAAACTTGATACTCATATAATTTCATTTTCAGAAATTTTCAATTTTGAAGCAACTTTCACAGATGCTTCATAAGAATAAGCTCAAACAACTCACTGATAAAATATTTTCATATATAAATTAATTAATTATTTTTCTAAACTTAAAGAATATTTGTGAATATGATCCCACATATCCTCAATAAATTTTTCATCAATTCAATTTTGTTTTCAATAAATTTTTCTTGTTTTCAAAACTTCCTGCCACCTGTTTGACTGTAATGGAGCAATATTATTCTTTTTCTTGTATTTTCAAACTTTTTTTACAAGTTTAAATCTATCAGATAGTAAATCAATCAATTTTCTATCAACTTCATCAATTTCTGACCTAAATATCTCCAAATCATTCATATTTAAGTATAATTAAAAAATAAAAAATAAATTACCTTAGTTCATAAGATAAATCTCTGGTGATTTTCTCTCTTATTTCAAAATAAATTTTATTTATTTCTTCATTTGTAAGAGTCCTATCAATCGCTCTAAAAGTTATGTTTATAGTAATTGATTTTTTATCATCTCCAAATTTTTTATCATTTTCATATACATCTATTATTTTTACTTCTTCAATTAATGGATCTCACAAATCTCTGATAATTCATGTTATCGCAAAAAAACTGGACTCAGTTTCTCTTGTAAGTTTAATCTCTTCTAATTCATGCTCATCAATAATGAATTTACTTTTAGGAACAATCATAGATATATCCTTATAAACCGGAGGGAATTGACTTATTTCTTTATATGGAACATCAAGATTTCACCATTGAGACAAAATCCTTTTATCTTGATTCCAAAATATCCTTATATCAGGAATTTTTTTGAGTGCCATAGCAAGTCTTTCAATACCAAATCAAAAAGCCCATCAATTATATAAATTTGAATCAACTCAAAGTTTTTCCAAAACTTCTCATTTAACTACTCAAGCTCAAAGTACTTCAAGCCAATTATCACCGTTTTTTACTTCTACTTCTAAACTATCTGTTGTATAAGGAAAAGTATCTACATTGAATCTAAATTCTATGTCATCTCAAAAAATAGATTTAATAGTTTGAGATAGTACATCTTTTAATGTATCTTGATTAATTATTTCTTTCTCTTTTAATGCAATTTTTAACCCATCTATTTGATGAAAACATTCATGATGAGTTTTATCAAGCTCATCTACTCTGTATGTTTTACCGTAAGATAAAACCTTTATTTCTCAATCTTTTTTTAATTTTTCTATTCATAAAGCTCAAACTAGATAATGATACCACATAATCGTAGTATGAGGTCTAAGTAATAGATTATCATCTTTATTTATAGTCTTTTCTAAAAAATAACTATCACTAGGTCTTCTAGCTACATGATCTTCAGGAAAATAAAACAAATCAAAAGTCTCAAACTCTTTTACAACTTCAGGAGAAGAAAAAATAGTAAAATCTTTAAAATAATCTGACTTAGTCAATTTTTCAACAATCAAATTTACTGGATTTCACTTTTCATTAGTTAAATCTGGCATAGATGTAACTCTCAAAATCCTGTTATAATATGCAATTTCAGATTCACTTAAAACTCAAGAATTTATTTTCTCTTTCAGTTTTTCTAAATATTTTTGGTCTTGTTGTATCATAGAGTAGTTATTATTAATATTATTTTTTATTAATGCTCTTATTATAAACTATTATTTATCTAATGTATATAATTTATTCTTATTATCAAAAAATCACCTTTTATAATCTTGTATAACTGAATAAACCCATGGCTTCCTATATAAATTAATATCATCTGGAATCTCATTTAACTTTACCCAAAAACATGTTGAAATTTCAGTATCATTAAAATTAAATTTATCAAATTTATCTTTTAGATTTAGTACATATATGTGTTTACAAGTTGTATTTGGGTTATCATGTAGTATTGCAACTCTTTCAAAATTATATAAATCCCCTTTAACTCAAGTTTCTTCAAATATTTCTCTTTCCAAAGCTTTTTCAAAAGATTCTCAGATATTTATTTTTCATCATGGTAATCATATTTTATTTGACTTTTTTACTACTCTTTGTAGTAATATCTCATTATTATAAATCATTATGGCATTAACAGAAATAATACATTCTATATAATCTTTCATATATTAATATATTTAAGAAGTAATGATGATTTTAAAAATATACTTGTAAAAAAACTCTATTTCCTTGCATTATTTATCAAAATCAAATCTAGTATATCAATAGCACTCATAGCTTCGATAACTGGCACAACTCTAGGAAGTATACAAGGATCATGTCTTCAGCTTATAGCAAAATCCACTTCATTTCAATTTATATCAACAGTTTTTTGTCTTGAATATATACTTGCTGTTGGCTTTATAGCAACCCTAAATATTATATCTTCTCATGTTGATATTCACCCAAGTATCCCACCATATCTATTTTCTTTAGATTTCACTTTTCAGTTTTCATTGTAAAATCATTCATTGTAAGTTTTTCAAGTCAAATTAACGGTATTAAATCAAGCTCAGTATTCAAACCCCAAAGCTCATCAAATAGAAAGCATACTATTAGCTAATCTAGATTTTATCTTATCAAAAACAGGTTCTCAAAGTCAAGCTGGTGGATTTTTTACATGACATTCTATAATTCAGCCAACACTATCTCCATCATTTCTAATATTTTCTACATATTCTATCATATTTGAAGCTATTTTTTCATCTGCACTTCTCATGATATTTTTTTCTATGAAATCATAATCAATACTCATTGATATATACCCTCCTACCTGTTTAGTAAATGCAAAAATCTCAATCCCAAACTTTTCTTTAAGATACTGTTTTGCAATAGCTCCAGCAATTACTCTTGATAAAGTTTCTCTACCACTACTTCTTCAACCTCATCTATAATCTCTATTTTCATATTTTAAATAATATGTTAAATCAGCATGATTTGGACGAAATAAGTCTTTTATATTGCTATAATCCTTTGATTTTTGATTCTCATTTTTCACAATTATTGTGATAGGGTGCCCTGTTGATTTTCATTCAAACACTCAAGAAAGAATCTCAAAATTTTCATCATTTTCCTTTCTTTGAGTTGTAATTGCACTTTGCCCCGGCTTTCTTCTACCAAGTTCATAAACTATATTATCCAAATCAATTTCAAAATTTGAAGGTAATCAATCAATAACTACTCCAAGAGCTGGTCAATGAGATTCTCAAAAAGTTGTAATCTTAAAAAGTGTTCAATATGTGTTCATAAATAAAAGTTAAAATGTAAAAGAGTTTAAAAGTTAAATTGTTTTTATGATTGTCATTCCTGACTTGATCCGGAATCTTCCTTATATTGTTCTTTGTGTATCTGTATCGTCATTCTGAACTTGTTTCAGGATCTTTAATGCTATATTAAATCAATTTAAACCTTCTTAAAAAACTCAGTTCTCAAAACCATTTTTCCGGATTCTATAAGATCTACATCATCAGTTAATCTAATCTTAGTAAATTTATCACCTCTCTTAATATCTGGAGCTCATTTTACTTTTATATCTTTTATTGCAATTACTGTATCTCAATCTTGTAATATATTTCAATTACAATCCTTTACAACTAAAGCTATTTCTTCTTCATCATCTAACCAATTACTTTTTGCCATATTTTTTTATTAATAATTAAATTTTTAACTTTTTAATTTCTCCAAATCCTCCCAAAAATTTGGATAAGTCTTAGCTACACAATTTGGATTTAGGATATTTAATCAACCTATAAAAGTATTTAATACACCAAAACACATAGCAATTCTATGATCATTATATGTCTCTATTTCTATCCCATCGCCTTGTAGGAGAGGGTTAGGGTGAGGTATTTTCCCAATCGTAATACTTTTCTCATCACTTTCAACTTCAACTCAAATTTTTCTTAACTCATCTCTCATAGCATCTATTCTAAGACATTCTTTTAAATTTAATGTCTGTAATCAAGTTATATGAGTTTTTCAAGGTAAAAATATACTCATAATCATAAAACTCATACTCACATCAGGCATACTTTCAAAATCCACACTATAATCCATATACCTACTCAAATCAACTCTGTTCCACTCGCCTTTTAAGAGAGGGGTTAGGGGTGAGGTTATTCCCGGACCCCTTACAATAGTACTTTCTCAATCACTTTCATATTCCACTCAAAATACCTTCATTTCATCTAAAAACCTATAATCTCATTGTTTAGAATTTGATCAAATATTTTCTATTTTTATCTCTCCACCATGCAAAGCTATAAAACAAACTATATAGCTAAGTGCTGATGCATCTCATTCTACAAGCAAATTAACTGGTTTATACCTTTGTGGTAATACTTTAAAATATTTATAATTATCATTTTCTACTATACTTCAAAATTTCCTTAATTCATTAATTGTCAAATCAATATATGGTTTACTAACCAAATCTCAAACAACTTCAATCTCAAGTCACTTTTCAAGTACTGGTGCAACTTGCAAAAGTGCAGTAAAAAACTGACTAGAAGAAGTACCATTCATCTTAACTTTATTCGTTTTTAAATCACTTGGTGTTACTTTTACAGGTGGAAAATTTCAATTTGTTTCTATATCAACTCAAAGTTGTTTCAAAGAATCAAACAAATCTCACATAGGTCTTTGTAATAATCTCTCTTCACCAGTCAATGTTATACTTCAAACTTTATTTAATATTATCATGGCAGTCAAAAATCTCATACAAGTTCAAGATTGACCTATATAAAGCTTTTTATCTTCTCCAGTAAATTTTTCAACTCATCAATCTATAATAGCTTTAGTTCAATTCTGTTCTACTTTTATTCAAATATCATTTAAAGCATTCATCATATGCTTTGTATCATCACTAATTAAAATTCAGTCTAAAATAGTCTGTCAACTAGTCAAAGCAGCAAGCACAAAATCCCTATTTGTAATTGATTTTGATCATGGTAATCTAATTGTCTTCATAAAAAATCAAAATATTAAAGTATTAAAATTTTTTTATTCTATATTTGCTCAAGAAACAACATCACAAAACTTTTCAAAAACCTCTTTCAATTCTTTTTTATCAACTTTATATTCAAAAACTTCTCAAAAATCCTTAAGTAATATAAAATTAACTAATTGGTTTTCATTTTTTTTATCATTTTTCATATACCTATAAATCTCATCAAAATCCAAATTTCCTAATTTTATATTTTTAAGCTTTGAAAGTATAAATTTTTCTATCTCTTTATAACTTTCTTTTTTTAAAAATCAAAGTTTTTCTCAAAGTAAATTAGCATATATTATTCAAAAACCAACACAAATTCAATGTCAAAGTTTAAATTTCAAGTATGTTTCAAAAGCATGTCAAAAAGTATGTCCATAATTCAATACTCTTCTCTTTCAAATAGTCTCAGTTGGATCACTTTTTACTACCAAAAGTTTACATTTTATATTTTTAGAAATTACTTTCTCTATTTTTTTACCAAACTTTTTATTTATCAACTTATCATATATTTCAACATATTCTAAATAATCTTTTTTCCCAAGCATTATAGCATGCTTAATTCACTCAAAATATCACGATAACAATTCTCGTTTTGATAAAGTTTTTAAATAATTTATATCCACTAAAACCATACTAGGATTATAAAAAGTCCCTATTCAGTTTTTTACACTCATATAATCAACTCCAGTTTTTCATCACACACTTGAATCACACATAGAAAGTAAAGTAGTAGGAACTTGCACAAAATTTATTCATCTTTTGAACAAACTACAAGCAAATGCTGTTATATCTCAAGTTACTCAACCTCAAATAGATATGACATAATCTTTTCTAGTAAATCAACTTTCCATCAATTTATCAATTATCTTAAAAACAGTTTTTATAGTTTTATTTCTTTCTCAACTTGGTAAAACAAAAAATTCAGCATTTAATAATTTACAATCATAACTTATTTTTTCTTTATATAAACCATAAACTTTTGAATCCACAACAAAAAGAAATTTCTTTTTCTCATATCATTCTATATTTTGTTTTATACTAGACACAATATCACTAGAAAACAAAATCTTATATTTTATATTTGCTTGTTTTATATCCACATTTATTTGATTCATAGTTTTAAGTATAAAAAGTTAAATATTTCACATAAGTTTAATTTTTCTTTCAACAACTTTTCCAAGTTCATCCTTAACTCAAGACAATAATCTATAAGGAGCATATTCATCAGGTTTTGCATCTATATTTGATTTAAGTTTATTAGAATAAGCATATCTAAGTTCTGCATTTATATTGATTTTTGTAACACCTAAACCTATAATTTTTTTAATTATTTCATCATCTATAAACGATCCTCAATGAATCATAAAAGGTTGTTTTGGGTTATCTCATTGAAGTTTTTCTAGTATATCATATCTTATCTCTTTTACATCTTTTTTTCAACCACTTTGAGTTCAAATAGATACACAAAGTAAATCCGGTTTAACTTCCTGCAAAAATCTATTTGCATAATCTACATCAGTAATATGAGTTTTTTCTACTTTATTTTCATAATAAACAATTGGAACTACTTCCATAACTCACTCCAAAATAGCATCATATTTATCAGTTAATTCTCTAGCTTTTTTACTTTGAGATACAAGCTCATCTAATTCTTTTATTTTATCAAACTCAGCACTCACACTATCATATCAAGCTTTTAAACATCTTTCCATAAATTCCAAATCATTACTCCTATCAAGATGTAATATATAATCTATATTATAAGTTTTACTCAAACTTTTACACATTAAAGAAAGTAACTCCGGAGTCATATGTTCAGCTTCTCCCCTAGAAGTTTCTATAAATACTGGATAATCATACTTACTTGATACCTCAAATATAGCTTGTAATCATTCCAAAGTACTTACATTAAAAGCTGGCATAGCCTTTTTTTCTCCAAACACTTTCTCAATTAAATATTTTTTAGACATATTATAAAAATTAAAAACTAAAATCATTTATTTCCTCCAAACTTGGAACAGCAGTCAAATTTCACTTTTTTGTACATTGCAATCAAGCAACTTTGTTTGCAAAAACTATACAATCTTCAATAGACCGTTTTTGCAAAAGCCCATAAGCAAATCATCATCTAAATACATCTCATGCTCAATTTGCATCTACTGGACATATATTTAATGCTTCAAAATTTTTCAATTCTCAAGAATCATATAAATATGATCAATTCTCTCAATCAGTAATAACAATAGCTTTTCACATCTCATCATTCAATCTTTTTAAATTTACTAAGAAATCAATTTCATCAGACATCTTGTAAACTGTTTCAATCGGAAATATTGGTATAAAAGAGTTTCTTACCATATGAAATACTTCTTTTGAGTACTCAGTAGAAGGATCAACTATTACCAAAGTATCATCTCTTTTATTTTTTATAACAAAATCAAAAATCTCTTTTTCACTTCTATCAAATATAATCAAATCAGCTTCTCTTATCAAAGATTCTGATATATATTTTATAGAAGTATTGTGAATCTTGTCTTTTATAATAGTTCTTGATCATGTTTTCTCATCAACAACAACTGTATTAACCTTTGTAGCCTTATCCAATATAAGTTCATGAGTTATCCCATACAAATCAAATTGCTCTTTTACATATCTTCATAAAGGTCATTTTCAAATACTTCCAACAATAGTAGTTTCAACTCATAAATTACTAAGTAATTTCAAAGCCGATGGGACTGGTCATCAAATAGAGATTTCTGAATCACAACTTTGACATTTTTGTCATGAGTTTATATCTCAATTTATGATATAAGTTTTATCCAAAACTATTTCACCTATTCAAAGTACTTTCATAAAATTAATTACAATTAACAATATAATTATTATATCCCTTTTTACCTTTTCTCTTTAATCTTCAATCTTTTATCTAAACTAGCTTATATAAATTCATTATTAAATCTTCTGTTTTTTCTTTTCCTATACAAGGATCGGTTAAACTAAGTCACTTTTTTAGATCCCCGTGTCAAGCACGAGGATGACAAGGAAATTCTTGTCTACCATCATAAAGATAACTCTCAACCATAAATCATTTTATAAAATCTTTTAAATTATTGTCTCATGATATACTACTGATTACTTCAGTCATTATCTCATTTTGTCTTTCATATTGTTTTCTTGAGTTATCATGATTTGTATCAATTATCAATGCTTTATTTTTTATTTTTCTTTCAGTAAATATTTCAAATGCCGTATTTATAAATTCTTTTCAATAATTTGGTCAACTTAATCATCATCTCAAAATCCCATGAGTATAATTATTTCAAGTAGTTTCATATATACTATTTCCTATCACATAAACACTTGGAGTCATTGATGCTTGAATAGAATTTATCATAAGTTTTATATCTCCTGATGTAGGATTTTTCATACCAACAGGAAAACTTATTCATGATGACACCTCTCTATGAAATTGATTTTCAGTACTTCTAGCTCAAATAGCAAAATAACTATAAATATCATCAATATGTTCTATAAGCTGTGGATGCAATAATTCATCAGCTAACGGTAATGAATAAGTCTCTATTATTTTTATAGCTATGTTCCTGGAATTTTCTATTCATATAATCAAATTAGGTATTTCTCAAGGAACAGAATTTTGTAATCACTTCCATCATCAAATAGTTCTAGGTTTCCCCGTATAAAAACGCAAAACTATTTTTATTTTATCTTCAACTTTTTTTTGCATTTCACTTAAAAATTTTGCATATTCCAATAAACTTTCCTCATAATCAGCACTACAAGGACCTATTATCAATATTTTTTTACTACTTTTTCAATTAATTATATCATTTAACTCTTTTCTATTATTATTTACTGATTCCTTTCAAAAATCACTTAATGGAATCTTATTTTTTAAATCATAAGGAGAAAGAAGTTTTCAAATCATTTTTTTCATAACTTTTTTTTTAATAAATAAAATTAATTTTACTTTTTATCAAATTCGTATCAAAAACACATCAATTGGTCCATAATTCAAAACCTTTTTTAGCTTGTCCTATAACCATATCTAATCAATTACAAACAAATATGTTTTTATAATTTTGCTTCACATATTGTTCCATTGGTGTACCACTATAATTCATATCATAAACTATATCAAAATATAACTCTATTTTTTTAAGTACTTCATCAATCTCATCTAATTTAATAGAATACTTTGGCAAATTTTCTTTAAATCAAAAAGGCAAAGTATTAACTAAAATTCAAGGTTTATCAATAAATTTTCAAATAAAAGAATTATCTTCTGCTACATCATAAATAATTGTTTCTATACTATAATCAATATTTCAATAGCTTTTTAATATTTCTTTTACTTCATCACTATAAAAATGATTTTTTGTTTCAATAAGATTTCAATCAGTTCTATTAAAAACAACAATTTCTTTTACTCATAACATAATCAATGCTCAAATAACAGCTCTCGAAGCTCATCAAGCTCATAGTATGTATCATTTTTCTTGTATCTTTCTGTTTCAAAATTTTTCTTTTATAGGATTAATTATTCATTCTATATCAGTATTGTATCAAACAATATTTCAATTTTTCTTTACAATAGTATTAACAGCTCAAGCAAAAATAGCACTTTTATCTAAACAATTTCTATTTTTTAGATAATCATAAATATCAAGTTTATAAGGCATTGACACATTTGCTCAAACTAAATTATCTTTTTTCTCAATAAACTCAATTATTTCACTAACTTTAAATTTTTCCTTATCCATTGGAAAAAGCATATATGAAAGTGAATAATTATTTACAAAAGCTGTGTAATTATGCAAAAAAGGACTTATACTTCAGCTTATTTGATTTCATCAAATAAAAATTACTAAATCTTTTTCTAAATTTTTTACAAAAAAATTCATAATTTCTACTTGCTTATTTGAAGAAATTCCAAGCTTTTTAAAAATAGTTTTTAAGTTATTTTTTGTTATATCAACATATATTGATAAATCATTTTTGTACATATCTAATCATTATAAATTAAATCATATAATTTTTCAAAACTTATCTGTCAAGGAGCTGATTCTTCACCTAAAAATCAAAAACTAAAAATCTCTCATTTTTTAGGAAATTCCCACCTTGTTTTTTCTCAAAGTTTTCACATAGATATAAAAACAAAATCCTTATTGTAATTAATTTTAAAATACTCACATAATTCATACATTATTTCTACATCTTTTTCACAATTTGGCATCACAGCAATTTTATAAACATCTGGATTATACATACTCATAATTTCAATAACTTTTTTTAAATCATCAAAACTTGGTGTTTCAAAAAAATTATGATAAGAAATTATAAGTTTAGTTTTACCTAATAGTTTATATTTTAAATCTTTTATAAATTCACCATTTGATAATTCAAAATCTACATACTCTATTTTATCAATACACATTGATAGTATATCTATACTATCTTTTGAATTTCAAGTAAAGTTTCATCATTCACTTTTTTTTCTATTTGTTAAAATAATTTGCTTGTTTATCTTTGATATAATTTCATCAATTTTTTCTAAATTATCCAAATAATCAATTCTTAATTCAACAAACTTTATCTTATTTGAACTATTTATTGTCTCTATTTTTTCTTCTATTTTATCAAAATCAATTATAGAAACACAAACACTTCAATAACTTATCTTATTTAAAATTTTCTCTAAACAGCCTTCTATAGTTCAATTATTAATAACCTTCAAATCATAAAATTTTTCATAAATATTTTTTCTTTCTTCATAAACAATTTTTAAATCTTCATACAAGTTATTTCATGTTAAACTTGGTCTATTTTCTAAATTAATCTGATCTTTTAACACTCTTTTTGTAATCACATCCAAATCAGAATAAACATATATCAATTTATAACTATTTTTTAATAAAAGCTTTTGATTTCTTTCAAAAATTATAGTTCATCCCCCTAAAGAAATAACAGCATTTTCATAATTTTCCAATACTTCTCTCAAAGATTTATGTTCCATATCTCTAAATTTATCCCATCAATTTTCTTTAACAAACTGATCTATTGTTGTATTTATCTTATTTGTTATATAAAAATCTATATCAACAAAATCTTTGTTTAGTTTTTTTGCCAATAACTTTCATATTGTTGATTTTCAAGTTCATCTCATCCCATAGATAATTATATTTTTCATAATTTTAATTTAATAAATGATTAACATTAAATCTAGCTATGTTTACATTATCTTTGAAATCATCTAAAGCAAAGAAATTTTGAACTTCACATATTTTATCCTCAGATATAACAAGTCAAGAACTCTTTTGTTTCCTAAAAAACTTTAAAATTCTATAAAAATTTATTGACCCATATTTTCAAACATCTCATTCTTCAAGATGAGTTTCTACTAGCTCTTTAAAAACTTGATTTAATTCCTCTCAAGCCAATACTTTACTTGAAAACTGTTCTTTTATCTCAGTAAAAAATTGATTATATAATATCATATCAGAGATTGTATTATCTCTAGTTTTCCATTCTCTAATAACATTTCTTACATCTCCATTTTTATAAAAAAACATCCCCATATATATTTCACACAAATGAGTCAAAGCTTGTATTATAGCCATTTTTTTATCATGTTCATCTGGTGACAAACTATGAATTTTAACTCATTTTTCTCTTAAAGCAGATTCCACTGATAATGAAATATCATTTTTCACTTCAGTTACAACTGCATTTAAGTTTTCTTCCTTTGTTCAAAATCAAAACAAACAATGTATATTTGCTATCTCATTTTTTCAAGACAATCAAGTATTTGTATTCATCAGTCAAGAAAGATTAATTATCTGAGTATCTCATCACAAAGCTAATATCTTTCTTATCAATTGCCTAGTAACAGATATAGGAACTGAAACTATATGATTTCAATCACTCAAATTATCACTATTTCAAATATCTAATAATTTAATATTACTTCAATTAAGTATTCATCTATCCATAAGATCTTTAGCATGATCTCATTTTCATCAATGAAAGTATAGTTTACTTCAATTTAATTTCATCAAAAACAATTTATCAAATAAAAAAAGAGCTATTTTTTTAAAATAGCCCTCATAAATTTTTTATGCAAGAAAAAAGACTATTTTAGTAAATACTCTCTAAAATAGAAGTAAAAAAATGTAACTAAAATCATCAATTTGTCCTTTTTCATAAAATCTAATTTATTATAAATTTATTAGATTATATTTTAATTTTTTGATTTGTCAAAAAATTAACTAACAAAAACAAAAATTTACTATTTCCTAATTACTTTTGATAATCAATTATTAACATAAAAATAATCTAGAAATTTACTTAAAATATGATTAATCAATAATTTTTTTGTTATTTTATAAGCTTTATAATGTTTTAACATACCTAAATATGAGTTAATTACTG
>Ga0074195_1000597_pt1 | contig 66140 bp, 61 predicted proteins | sample EPASupsiteHSE623_FD_64525 | JGI IMG/M metagenome (GOLD analysis project Ga0074195, IMG submission 64525) | Bioremediated contaminated groundwater from EPA Superfund site, New Mexico - Sample HSE6-23 | ecosystem: Environmental > Aquatic > Deep subsurface > Groundwater > Contaminated ...
CCTGCCGTTTCGAGGGCCGCGGGGTCGGAGATGAGTCTTCTGAGATCTATATAGAAGGGGCTTTTCTTGCCGCTCTTGAGGACGAACTCCCCCAGCCGGAAGCATCCGGTGTCGATAAGGTGGCGCACGAGGCTGTCCTTCAGGGCTTCGCGGGCTCCCGCAGCGGCGCTCCAGCCCGGTACGGCCGCGCCGGCGGTGCCGGCGGCATTGACGGCATTGACGGCATTGACGGCGCTGGATGGCCTGGCTTCGGCCGCCGCGCGGCGCATCTCGTCCCGCAGGGAGCAAGCCGCGGCGCCGGGATCGGCAGCGCCCGCGACGGATCTGGCGGCCACGACGAGGATGCCGGAGCCGTCGGCGCGGGCGCCGGCGCGCATCGCCTCGTCGGCTTTCCCGCCCTGAGCCCCGATTCCGGGCGCCAGAAACCAGGCATGAGGAGCGGCGGCGCGAACTCTGGCGAGCGCGGCGGCATTGTTGCCGGCGACGACGAGCCCTACCCGTTCCGACCATGAGGAGGCTTCCCTCGCGACGCGCAGATAAAGCGGTTCTCCCGCCACGGAAAGGTCCTGGAAAGTCCCGGCGCCGGGGTTGCTCGTTTTGCAGAGTATGAAAACGCCCTTGTCCTTCCAGTCGAGGAAAGGATCGACGGTGTCCTTGCCCATGTAGGGACTCAAGGTTACCGCGTCGGCTCCCAATTCGCCGAAAACGGCGTCGGCGTAAGCTCGGGCGGTCGAGTCGATATCGCCGCGCTTGGCGTCCAGGATTATGGGGATTTCCCGGGGAATGGCCGCCAATGTCTGTCCGAGCACAGCCATGCCGCGACTGCCGAAGGCTTCATAAAAGGCGATATTCGGTTTATAGCAGGCAGCAAAAGGATGCGTGGCTTCAATGATACGGAGATTGGCCTTCAAGGCCGCCGCAAGGCAGGCTTCGTCACCCTGCTTCGTCCGTTCTTCCCTGCTGAAATAAGGATCTAGACCTATGCAGAGGTTCGTGCCTTTGCCCTTGACGATCTCTTCAATTCGTTCAAAAAAGTCCATCTTCGTACCCCTTTACCCGACAGGCTGAAGCTACATTACCTTTTTTGGCGAATTCCAGCAAGGATTCCATCATAAAAGGACCTTATTGCCTGTCGCTTTTGCTTGAAAAATAGAAGTAATCATGTAATCCTTGTACAAGTGTCATATAATGGGTAGTAGGAAAATCGGCGCCCGGCGCAAATCGCCTTTCAAGGAGGCTTATCAACAATGAAGCGACTTTCCCTGTTCGTTGTAATCATCACTCTGCTCCTCCCTTTATCGGCCCAGGAATCTGGCGATACGGGAGATGGTTTTTCCGCCGGTCTCAACCTGGGATCGGATCTTCTGCCTAACCCCGATACGGGCGTGATGGAAAGCTGGTCAAAACTAGGGTTCCAGCCCGATCTGGCCATGGGAAAATTTGGAATAGGCCTGGATCTGACCTTCCGTTTCCAGCTCTATCCTGACGAAAGCAACCCCTTCGTTCTCTACACCCCCGACTGGGTTCCCTCGGGCGGCAAGACGATCTTCGATGTCTATCTGCCTAAAATCATGTATGTGCGGTATGGAAAGCGGGGAATCGATCCGCTCTACGTAAAGCTTGGCTCCATTTCGGATTTTGGCTTGGGCAACGGTCTCATCGTCTCAGATTACGCCAATACCAAATTCCTTCCTGAGCAGAGGCTTTTCGGCCTGCAGGCGGGAGTCGACGGAGCGCTTTTCAACGTACCCTATTTCGGGGTTGAGGCGCTCACCGGCAACCTGGCCAATCTCGACGTGATCGGCGGAAGAGTCTATGTAAGGCCTCTCGCCTTTATGGGAAAATCCATTCTCGGCTGGGTTCAGATCGGAGGAACCGCGGTGGTGGACAGGAATCCTCTGATCTATACGACAGCCGAGGAGATCACCGCCAGCTCCTATCCCGTGACGAAGCTCATCTACGTGTATGGGGCCGATGTAACGGTTCCGATAGTGACCGGCGAAGTATTCTCCCTCACCGCCTTCGTGGAGGGAGCCCGGGAGATGAATGGCGCCATGGGCGCCATCACCGGCGTCGGCGGCAGGCTGATAAGCTTCATCAGCTACGGCGCCCAGATCCGCTATCTCCAGGAAGGTTTCATCCCGACCTATTTCGACAACAACTACGATCTCTACAGGGCGGAGCGGTTTGACTATATCGAAAGCACCTTGCCCGGCGACTTCACCGCCGGCTGGCTGGCCAGCCTCGGCTTCGATCTCTTCAATAGAAAGCTCCAGTTCAGCGCCATTTTGGACGGTCCCTTCGCCCCGGTCCCCGCCCCCGACGCTGATACCGACAACAGCTCCGCCTATCCCCATCTCAAGGGCAAGGTGCTGTTGGGAGAAGGAATCATCGGTGGACTTTCTCTTGAAGGCGGCTACGAGAAATACTTCATCGGAAGGGAAACCGGGATCTTCGACGACCTGATCGATCCCCAGGACGCGGTGATAGGATTCGGCGTGAACTATAAGACCGGAGCGACGGTTCTGACCCTCAGCTATACCTATAGCTGGAATCCGTCCAAGGTCAACGACGACAGCTCGATAGGCGGCTTCGACGTAAGCTCTTCCCTGAGCGCGTCGGTGCGCTTCTAAGCCGGAAAGGGAGGCATACAATGAAACGAATCTTATCAATCATAGTCCTGCTGGCATTGCTGGCGCCCGGCGCCGTCTTCGCCCAAGCCGCCGAAGGCGGCCCCGGCGAGGCCTTCATGGACTGGCTGCGCGACAATATGGGCATGGAGATAGGCTCCGTCAGCATCGACGGGAACAGCTATTCCAAGGTCGTACTTTCCCCTGAAGTGAGGATAGGGAGGCTGAAGCTCGGTTTCTACCTACCCGTCATCTATACCGACGATCTTTTCAACCCCGGATCCTGGTACCAGCCGGGCGGGAACAACGAGTGGGATTTCGGCGCTCAATACTGGGGAACCGATACTTTCGCCGCCATCAAGGATACAGCCGCCGACATCATCCTCAAGATCAAGTACCTTGAGTACGGCCAGCCTCTCGAGGATCCCTTCTTCGTCAAGGTGGGCAATCTCCACGGCCTCACCATCGGCCATGGTCTGATAATGCGCAATTACCGCAATGATACCGACTTCCCCAGCATCAGGCGCACGGGCGTGAACACGGGCATCGATTTCGGAGGCGTCGGTTTCGAAGCCCTCGCGAACGATCTGCCCGTCCCAGAAATCGCCGGCGCCCGCCTGTATTTCCGCCCGATCAAGAAATCCAAGCTGGCTTTCGGCGTTTCCGCCGTGGCCGACTTCGCGGCGGCCCAGGATCTGGCGGACACAAGCTACAGCGCGGCCGTCGACAACTTCGTGTTCGTCGGAACCGGCGTGGACCTCGACCTTCCCATCATCAAGACCAACGAAATCATGAGCATCAGGGCCTTCGCTGATGCTTCCCTGACCATTCCCTACGTCAAATCGGCCTTCACGAGCAATTCGACGCTCATTCCGAGCGGTTTCCAGACCGATCTCGTGTGGGACGGCGGTCCCAAAAACTGGGGAGCGGCGGCCGGATTCCTCGGCAATGTTCTCTTCATCGACTGGAGGCTGGAGTACAGGTACTTCACCGGCATCTTCAGGCCCGCTTTCTTCGATTCCACCTACGAGCGAAGCCGTTCGAACTACGTGATGGACTATATCGGCTATCTCGACGGAACGAATTCCATATCCACGGCGCCTACGGTCATGGGCATCTACGGCGAAGCCGGCTTCTCTCTCTTCAAGGAAAAGCTCACCCTATCGGCCGGCTATATGTGGCCATGGGATCCGTCGACAGGCTTCTCCTTCAGCGACGCCGCCGACGATGAACTCCACGCCGGTTTCACCATCAAGAAGGGGCTCATTCCCATCGTCGACGTGGCGGGAGCCGTCTATTATGACAAGAGAGGCCTCGTCAATTCTCTCATGGACGGCACGTTCACCTTCTTCGACGAGCAGACGGCCTTCGCGGGCGAGATCGAGATACCGATTCCCAAGACGCCCAACCTCGCGATCGGCCTAATCTTCAAGGCTATCGCGGTCAGGGACACGACGACCGGCAATATCAAGTACGTGGTCGACAACGATCCGACCTCAGGCGTGAGGATGGCCCCCACCGTCACGATCGAGACAAGGGTCAGGTTCTAGCGAATTACCTTTTCGCCCTTCACTATGGAAGAAGGGCAAGGAAAAATACGGATTTTTGGACGCCCCACCCCGGGGCGTCCTTTTTTTAGCCTCGCATAAACGCTATATTGTTCTGATGGCACGCATCCACCTTCTTCCGCCCGAAACCTCCCGCCTCATCGCGGCCGGAGAAGTGATAGACAGACCCGCCTCCGCCCTGCGGGAACTCATCGATAACGCGATCGACTCGGGCGCCTCCGAAATCCGGGTCGACATCGAAAAGGGTGGCATCGACCTCATCCGCGTCTCGGACGATGGATTCGGCATGTCCAGGGAAGATCTCGAACTGTCCATACTCGAACACTCCACCAGCAAGATAGAAAACGCCGACGATCTATTGTTGGCCAGGACCCTCGGGTTCCGGGGGGAGGCACTGGCTTCCATAGCCGCCGTAGCCCGGCTCGAGATGACCAGCCGGGAAAAAGGCTCGGAACTGGGCTGGTGTCTTCAGAAAGAACCCGGGAAGGAAGCCTCCATTTCCCCGGTGGCAGCCAGGGAGGGCACGACGGTTTCGGTGAGGGGTATATTCGAACGCTTCCCCGCCCGCCGCCAGTTCCTGAAACGTCCGGCATCGGAAGCCCTTCTTTGCCGTCAGATATTCGTAGAGCGAGCCCTGGCTCATCCATCGGTGGCTTTTATCTGGCGCTCTGGGGCGGAAAGCGAACATTTCCCCAAATCCAGCCAGGAAGACAGGATAGCCCTTCTCTATAGGGAAATTCCCGGAAGCATACTCTCGCGCTTCGAGGTGGAGGCGGGGGGAGCCGCCCTGACGCTGATCTACGCCGACCCTTCCTTCCACAGAAAGGACAGGAAATATCTTCAGGTATTCGTGAACAGGCGGAAGGTGCCCGAATGGGGATTCATCAGCCTGCTCGAATACGCTTTTTCTGAGTACCTTCCCGGAGGCATGAAGCCCTGCGCCTTCCTCTTCGCCGAAATAGACCCTTCGCAGGCCGATTTCAATATTCACCCCGCCAAACGGGAAGTGAGGATAAAGAATCCCGAACCCATCAAGTCGGGATTCTATTCAGCCTTCAGGGTTCAGCTTCATTCGACGCTGGGAGCGGGACCAAGCGACATGTCGGCAGGCTTCAGGCAGGAGAGCGGAAAAGAAACGGAAAGAGTCTTGTGGGACATCCCATTAGCCACCGGCGGGGATATGGCAGGGAGCTGGATCCGAGAGACTCCCGACGCCCCCGGACTGGCAGTACCCGGCGAACCGCGATTTCCTGTCGCGCGAGCGGGAGTCGCGGCCGATTCAAGGCGCTATTCGGGACCTGGAGCCGATTCGGGCGGGAAAGCCGCCTTCCGTTACCTAGGCAAAGCCTTCGGCCCCTTCATCCTCTTCGAAAAAGATGAAATTCTCTATGTCCTGGACCAGCACGCCGCCCATGAGCGCATCCTCTACGACGAACTCTCCAAGGCAAAGGCGGCCAGCCAATCTCTCCTCGTACCCTTCATCTTCGAAAGCGACGGGGAAGAGTTTTCGCGCAGGCTCATTGCCGCCCTTCCGGAACTGGAGCGCATGGGCTATGAGATCGAACGGTCGGGCGATAGTTTCGTCGTCAACGCGGTCCCCGCCTTTCTCGGCGAAAAAGGCATCCAAGCCCTCGTCGATTGCTTTTCCGAAGATTCGGCGGGAGAGGTTCCGGCCGAAAATTTCCTGGCGACCATGGCCTGCCGGGCGGCCGTCAAGGACGGAGACCTCCTGGACGATTTCGCCGCGCGTGAGCTCATCGAACAAGCTCTCTCCCTGCCCTTTCCCCGCTGTCCTCATGGCAGGCCCGTATGGGTGAAGTTCGACAAGACCGCGCTGTATCGCATGGTGGGGAGAATCACGTCGTGAAGGAAGTGAAGATTCTATGCGTGGCCGATGAAGTCGACCTTCTCGTTTATTCCTCGACCGTTCGCCAGCGCTTCGGCGACGTCGATCTCATCCTTTCGGCGGGGGATCTTCCGGACGAATACCTTGAGTTCATCACCTCGATGCTCAATAAGCCTATCGTCTCCGTCGCGGGCAACCACGATCCCGTCGACAAAAAGCCGATAAATCTATTCGCGAGTTCCTTGGGCATCGACGACGAAACCGAAAGGGAGAGAAGCTCGCTCGGAAGAGTGTCCTTCGACATAAGGAAAGAAGCGGGCGTTTCGGTGTTGGGTTTGCCCGGGTCCATGCTCTATAATGGCGGAGCCAATCAATACTCCGATTTCGGCATGAAAATCAGGATTCTCCCGCTGATTCCAAGACTCTTCATCCGCAAGCTCTTTTATGGGCGCGGCGTGGACATCATCCTCGCCCATTCGCCGCCGAAAGGGATCCACGACGGCAGCGACCTCTGTCACCAGGGCTTTAGGATGTTTAGATGGCTTATAAAATTCGCGGCGCCGACATTCTTCGTTCATGGACACGTCCATGTCTACGACAGCCGCGAGCTGCGCGAAAAACGGCTGGGAACAACGACCGTCGTCAACGTGTACGGTCATAGGGTTCTTGCCCTCTCAAGGAGACGCGATGGCCAATGCCCTGATTGATAGCATGGTGGAGCAGGATTTCTACAAGGCGCACACGAAAGCGCTTCTATCCCGCATATCCCATATATTCCAGCCCTCAGAGGAAGACCTCCTTCCCTTCGACGCCGCCCGCAAGCTGCTTAGGCCCGAAGGCGAGGTCTACGCCGGGCTCGCCACGGTTCCCCTGGAAAAAATCGTGGGAAGCGAAGGGCGGTACAGGGACTTCAACCGGCACTTCCTCCCCAGAAAGGAACATCTAAAGCAGCGTTGGGTCAGCATAGACAAAACCTATTATCAGGATATCAGTCTGCCGCCGATCAGGCTCTATGAAATGGGGGGCGTATATTTCGTGCGGGATGGCAACCACAGGGTATCGGTGGCGAGAGCCTTGGGCCAGATCGAGATCGATGCCGAAGTGACCTCCCTCCAGGCAAAAATAAAGCTCAGCAAGGACATGGGCATGGATGGGCTGAGAAGAGCCGTCGTGGAGTATGAAAAAAAGCGTTTTTTCGATGAAACGGGCTACCTTTCGATAATCGGCAGGGATGACCTCAGCTTTTCGGAACCCGGCCGGTACGACACGATCCGCGAGCATATCGCCGTTCACAAATATTATCTCAACGAGCAGGAATCCAAGGAAATCGAATTTTCAAACGCCATGCTTTCCTGGCACGAGAATGTATACCTTCCCATAATCCTCGCCATAGGGGAGGAAAAGATTCTTACGCTCTTTCCCGGCAGAACCTACGCCGATCTCTACCTCTTTCTCGTCCAGCATTGGGACGAACTGAAACATTTAAAAAACAGGGATATCGGCATCGGTTACGCCGTGAGGGACTTCAAGGCCCAAGTTATCAGAGGCAAAGTCCCGATGAAAAACTTTTTTTTGGATGCCATCAGGGAAATATGGAAAAAAATAAATTAATTTTGCGCTTTCGGTGGTAACTTCCGGACTAATGCATTACTTTTATTAGTGCAGGACGACAGCAATTCGCTTTTCATGCACCTCCTTTTGCGTTGACCGCCGGATATTCCTCCTTATCCGGCGGTCTTTTTTTGCCTTCGATTCAGGAACCGGCAACTGGCTCCCGCAAGGTTGACACAGGAGCCCTCAAACGTATATCTTATCTCGTCTTTCCAAGGAGAACGCAATGGCAAATGTTTCCAAGAACGCTCGTACTTCCAGCAGCACGCACCACTTCTACTGCCCCTGCGGCGGCGAAGTTAAGATGAAGACAATCTTCGAGAACGGCAAAGTTCGCAATGTCGCGGAGTGCGAAAAGTGCAAGCGCGTAGAACGCAAGCCCAGTGATTTCAGCTGATTTCCTGATCAGCCCCTGACGGCCTTGTCGGGGGCTGCCCTCTCTTGTCTCTCTTCAAGCGATTTTTCTATCAATTCCCGGGCTTTTTCCAGCGTGGCCAAGGATTCCTTTCTGTTTGCGGGCGCGGGCAGAACCGCGAGGAAACGCGCTGAATACTCGGTTTTTCCAAACCTTTTGAAAAAATCCCCCAGTTTTGCCACCTGCCAGCCTCCGTCCACAGCGACGACAAGGACAGGCAGAGGCTCTACCTCCAATATCTTCCGGTAGCCTGCCGAATGAAACGTCCCCAAGGCCCCGGTCCTGGAGCGAGTGCCTTCCGGGAAGATCACCGGGATAGTGCCTTCGGTTTTACATCGCTTGGCCATGGCCGTCACGATTCGCACAGCCTGGAGAGCATCGCCCTTCCGTCTGACTAAACAATGCCCCGACGTGCGCAGGAGCAGCGAGATGAGAGGTATCCCCCAAGCGAGCTCTTGTTTCGCGACAAAACGGGACCGCGTCCCCGAGGGCAATATATGCATTATTATGGGAATATCCAGAAGGCTCTGATGATTGGAAACGACGAGATAACGTTTCGGGAGCTTTCCCTCCAGGCGGTTCTCGAACCGAACCTTGAATCCCCTATAGGCGAAAAACATCGAAAAGATGATCTCTATCGCCTTGTCCTCATAGAGCTGAGTCTTCCGTTTGGCTATGGTTTTAGATCCAAAGATACGAAATGAGAGCAGGATGATTTCCCATGAGGCAAAGGCTGTCAATATGCAAGCGACGATAATTATATTCACTATGGTTTCTCTGGATACAGGCTAATTCGTTATCCTATTTAATCAGATTGCGCCGAGGGAGTCAATTGCAGTCTTGACATACTCGGTCCTCTCTGGTAATTTTCCTAGTCGAATTAACTGACAATACCGATTCGTTATGAATCGAGCATCATCCCGGGAGGACTCCCTTTGAGCACGAAGAATCTGTCCGCTGAGAAGAGAATGCGACAGGACGAAAAACGCCGCATAAAGAACAAGGGTGTGAAAAGCGCCATCCGCACCGCTGCCAAGAAGGTTGTTACCGCTTCTGAGAAAAAAGATACAACAGCCGCGAAAGAAGCGCTCCTTGAAATGATCAAGCGCATCGATACCGCCGCGGGCAAGGGCATCGTGAAGAAAAACACGGCGGCTCGCAAGAAATCCAGGATGCAGAAGCTCGTCAATAGACTCGGTGTCTGAACCAACGCGCTACTGAGCATATCAGGAAATTCTTCAGTCGGTGCAAAGCATCGCTGGTATTTTGGATCATTGGAGTAGAAGCAAAATGGCTGAAAAACTTACCAAGGCCGAGTTAATCGATGCGCTCTACGCTACCCTCTCTCCTTCGAGCAAGACCACTCGAAAAGAGATACACGAGCTTATCGATGGCCTTTTTTCGGAGATAAAAGGAGCTATTCTCAGTGGCAGAACCGTGGAGCTGCGCGGTTTTGGCACCTTTGAAGTCAAGCTTCGAAAAGGCAGGACCAAGGCTAGAAATCCGAAAACCGGTGAAATCGTATCGGTTCAGGACCACGGCGTCGCCGGGTTCAGACCTGGTCGCGAACTCAAGAAATCCGCATGGGAGATGGATGCCGCCATCATCTCCAGAACGTTTAAAAAACCCTAAAACCACGGCGAAAAGACTCCATAGACCATAACAGGAATATGAGGAATTGGGCTATTAAGGTAAAAAAAGCGAAAACCGCGATGTTTTCGCTTTTTTTAAATTGACAGCTTCATTCAGCCATGCAACTATTTTTCGCATGTCAACAAAACGAAAAAAAAAACCGCTTCTACATTCGACCGAATTGAGCGCCCACATAAAAATGGAAGGTGATTTGATAACCGACAACAGCCTCCTTATCAAAGGCAACTACTCAGGATCCATAGCTTCTTCCTCCCACATCACGATTGACAAGGAAGCGATCGTGGAGTCGTGCAAACTTGCGGCCAAGTCATTGTCCATCTCCGGCAGGTTCAGCGGCGAGATCCGGGCCGAGACTTTTGTGGAAATCTGCGACATGGCCAACGTCAGCGCCGTGATAGAGACGCCCAACATCAGCATCGCCGAAACCTCGCACTTTGAGGGGCGGATTCGAATGCCCGGAATCGGCGATTGACAGATCGGACCGTGAATACTATAGTAGACGTGACAGTTCGGCTCTGCCATACCGAGAAAAAAATTGGGCAGGTGCCTTTCCCGGCTTTGGGTGTTCCAATGCCGGAATTCACTGCATACATGAATCCATAGACAAACAATGAAAAGAAGAACGGCCTGACAGCCCTGTCAGGCACGTGCGATATGTGCTTATAACGGAGTTTTTGATGGCAATTTTCGGAAAAACTCGTATACATGAAAATCAAAAGAAGGATCAGATGGAAGAAACGGAAACTGAACCCACCATTCAGAACCCCGACCAAGCCCCTTCCCTTTTTGGGGAAACAGAAACGGTGACTCCAGCCTCGCAGACCGAAGCGCCAGCCAGGGAAAACACAGGCGGCCAACCTTCCGCGGGCAAGGGCACGAAAAAGATCAAACTCAGGCGCAAGCCTGTTCAAGCGGCGGGATTCGCCCGAGGGAACGACTTGCCCGCGCATCAGAGCTACGAGCAGGGACAGCCCGCTGAGGCTTCATCGCAGGCATCGGCCTTCGCGCAGGCTTCCCCCGCCATCTCCCCCGAGACGGAAGGCGTCAATCCAACCATAGACGTGGCGACGGCGGCCGCTCTCGAGCGCGAAACGAGAAATGGATTCGTGCGCAAGCAGGAATCTTTCGACAGACTTATCAACGAAAGACAGCATGAGAACGGGAAACAGGAACACACGGATTCGAGGGCGCGGCTGCTTATCAACGACTTGTCGAAAATGGGCATCAAGGAGCTGAGGGATCTCGGTTCGAAATACGGCATCAACCACGACGAGCTCATCGCCCTCAGAAAACAGGAACTGATTTTCTATATCCTGAAATCCCACACGGATAAGGGCGGCATCATCTACGCCTATGGCTCCTTGGAAATACTTCCCGACGGCTATGGCTTCCTCCGTTCTCCGCAGAATTCTTACCTTTCAGGCACCGACGATATCTACATTTCCCCTTCCCAGATACGCCTTTTCAACCTGAAAACGGGCGACACGGTCTACGGCCAGATTCGGAGCCCCAAGGAAGGAGAGCGCTTCTTCGCCATGCTCCGCATAGAACTCGTCAACTTCGACGAACCGGCCGTGGCGCAGAACCGCATTCCCTTCGAGAACCTCACGCCGCTCTATCCAAACCATAAACTAGACCTCGAGACCAGCTCCGAAGAGCTTTCCACGCGCATCATCAACCTATTCTGCCCGATAGGAAAAGGCCAGCGCGCCCTCATCGTGTCGCCGCCCAAGACCGGAAAAACCGTGTTGCTCCAGAAAATCGCCAACGCGATCACGACGAATCATCCCGAGGTCTATCTCATCGTCCTCCTCATCGATGAGCGTCCCGAGGAAGTCACCGACATGGAGCGCTCGGTACAGGCCGAGGTCATATCCTCGACCTTCGACGAGCAGGCCACACGCCATGTGCAGGTAGCCGAAATGGTGCTGGAAAAAGCCAAACGGCTGGTGGAACACGGACGCGACGTGGTCATCCTCCTCGACTCCATCACCAGGCTCGCCCGCGCCTACAACCAGACCGTGCCCACATCAGGCAAGATACTGTCGGGAGGCGTCGACTCCAACGCCCTGCACAAGCCGAAGCGTTTCTTCGGCGCGGCGCGCAACATCGAGCAGGGCGGCTCCCTCACCATCATAGCGACGGCGCTTATCGACACCGGAAGCCGCATGGATGAGGTAATCTTCGAGGAATTCAAGGGCACCGGCAACATGGAGATCAATCTGGACAGGCGCCTTTCCGATAAAAGGCTGTTCCCGGCCATCAACATCAAGAAATCCGGCACCAGGAAGGAAGAAATCCTCCTCACCGACGAGGAACTCCAGAAAATCTGGGTGCTCCGCAGGGTCATAAACCCTATGGACGACTCCGACATCATCGAGCTCCTGATTGACAGGATGACGAAAACCAAGAATAATGAGGCCTTCCTGAAATCGATGAGCGGTCCGTCTTACTCAAGCGGCGACTGATAGACGTTTCGGTTTTTTGGGAGTATAATAGTCCGGCAATATTCAATCGCCGTCACAATGGCCGGTTTTCAGGCATTGTTAGCCAGGCGACGCAGTGGAGGAACGATATGAAAGATGGAATTCACCCCAAGTACGAGAATGCAACCATCACTTGCGTCTGCGGCAATGTTATCGAGACCCGTTCGACGGTAAAGAGCATCCAAGTGGAAATTTGTTCCGCTTGCCACCCCTTCTTTACCGGAAAACAGAAGCTCGTAGACACCGCGGGACGCATCGAGCGCTTCAACCGCAAGTATGGTATCAAAGCCACCGAAGCGAAATAACGCTTCATCGGCTGATGAAAAAACCGCGCATGGCCATAGGCCAGCGCGGTTTTTTTATGCCCAGCGGGGAAGCCTCGGACTCCGCGCGGGTCGATTTCTGCCCTAGCTCAGCGGGAAAAATCCACGGAAGCGAGGATGGCATTCAGCTTCCTCGCCGCCCTGCCTCGGTGGGAGATGAGATTTTTCTCTTCCGGCGAAAGCTCGGCGACGGTCTTGCCCAGTTCCGGAAGAAATACGAGAGGGTCGTAGCCGAAACCGCCCGAGCCCCTCGGCGCCTCGGCAAGGATGCCGGGACAGGTTTCCTGGACGCTCAGGAATCTGTCATCGCCATAGAGGAAAACGAGGCAGCAATAGAAAGCGCAGTTCCTGTCCGCGGCGGTATTCATCGCCGCGAGAAGAAGATCGTTGCGCTCGGCCGAAGAAAGCTTCGCCTGCCCATCGCCTGATCCGTATCGGGATGAATAGATGCCTGGAGCGCCGTCCAGAGCCGCCACGGAAAGCCCCGAATCGTCGGCCAAGGTCGGCATTCCCGCGAGTTCGTAGAGGGCTTGGGCCTTTATGAGCGAATTTTCGAAATAGCTGGCGCCGTCTTCCTCGATTTCCATCTCCGAATACCCCATGTCGGCGGGGCTCAATAGCCTGTGCGTCGGGAAAAGCGGAGCCAATTCCTCGATTTTATGTCGGTTGAATGTAGCGACTAGTATATCCATGAAACGAGAATACCCTGCCCGTTCAGCGCTCATCAAGCTTCCCGCGCAGTTGGGCCTTAAGGTAAAAAAGTCCTGAGTCCACGGAGCCTTTGGGAATGCGCAGTATCTCGGCGATCACCCGGTTGGACACGAGAAGACGGAATCGGGATTTTCGCTCAAGGAGGGCTTCATAGCGCCGTCTGCACTGCGAAGAGCTATGTACGAGCTTTTCCCGCTGCTCGGACCTGACATTGTCGCCCCGCTGTTCCGCTTCTATAAGCCTCAGGCGAAGCCACAAAACGTTGATCCTTTCATTAATGCGGGAGAGATAGAGCCTTGAGGGCTCAAGCGACGATCTGGCCAGGTGAAGGATCGAACATAGCCACAGAACCGGCAGGCCGAGCCGCCTGGCTACCTTCTCCGTCATTTCATCGTCCATTTCCCAGGCGCATTTGATGACGAGATAGAGGAGACGTTTTTCCGCGGCGTCCATGCGGGCAAGAAAAAGCGAAGGCGCTATGCCCCCGATAAACCTGCGCTCATCTTCCTCCATGACGGACAAGGATTCCAGATCGCTTTCCATTTGCGTCAAAAGACAGGCGCCGGTTTCGCCGGCGATCTCGAGCACGCAGTCGACCATTTCCTTCTTCCGAAGCGAGCGCTGTACCGACTTCGCGAGATAACGAACGCAGGAATCTATGTATGCATCCTTGCTTCCATCGATGGCCTCGCTTCGCTTTATGATGGATTTCAGCCGCCGCTGATAGCGAAGGAAGGCTTCGGCGGCCTCATCGCCCGATACGAATCCGAAACGCCGGGGATTGGAGAAGACTTTCATGACGAGGCTCAACATGATGAGGGACTCCGCCGCGCTCAATTCTTCCATGAAAGGAGCCAGGCTTGCCCCTCCAAGCTCAGCCGGATAGAGGGTCGAAAGAAGGCTTGTGGTCATTGTAGATTCCTCCACGCCACTATGCATGCAGGAGGAGTGCCAAAAGAGTAAAAGGACTGGGGAATTCTAAGATATCAAGAAATTAATCTTTATGATGAAATAAACTAGCAAAATCAAAAACCGGCGCTTCACAATGCCATCGGTCAGCAAGAAAAACATGAAAAATGATTTTGTTGCGTTCCGTTACCTTTCCCCTGCTCCGGGAAGGCGAGTTCATGACAGCGAGCAAGGGAAAAGCGGAACCTATTTTTCTTCCTTGAAGTTTTCGAACACGGGTTCGAAGGCGCGTATGAGCGTTTCCATGACGGTATCGATCGTTCCCTGGATGGAGAGCCCCGAGGCGAGCCTATGGCCGCCCCCGCCGAAGCGAGCCGCTATTTCGGCCACATTGACCCGCTCCCGTGAGCGGAAGCCGACGGTGCACTGCTTTTCGGCTTCCTGCTTCACCACGAAACAGGCCTCGCAGGTCGCGACGCTCATCATCAGCTGGTAGAGAATGTCGGAGTCCCTGCTGGCGAGGCCGAAACGCTGCTGATCGTCCAGATTCACGTAGGAAACCAGGAGTTTGCCGTCATAATGGGATTCGATGCGCGTGAGCATCTCGCCCAGAAGTTTCCTGGAGAAGATGGTTTTGCCGCCGTTGATCTCCATGAAAGTGCGCTTTGGCGAAGCCCCGGCGCGGACAAGGCGGGCGGCGACATCGAAGGTCGCGCTTCCCCTCTCGTCGAGATGACGGAAAAAGCCGGTGTCGGTACAGAGCCCAAAAAACAGGAGGTCGGCTTCTTCTTTCGTGGGCTGATGTCCCATGGCCTCCATGAGGAGAAATACCATGGCGGTGACTGCCGAGGCGCTGTGGTCGAGATAATCGGATTCGCCGGGGACTTCGCCCGAGGCATGATGATCGATGAAGGCAATCGGCACCTTAGGCATGGTTTCGCCCACCGAGCCGATGCGGGACATGGAGGAACAGTCAAGGACAAGGGCAGCGGCTCTTTCGTAGTCGCGCTCCGGCGGGGCTTCGTTCTTGAATTTATGCTCGTACTGGAGAATTTCCGAACGCGTGAAAGGTCCCGAAGACAGGACATGCACGCGTTTCCCCAGGCTTTTGAGGAAGGACGCGAGGGCTAGCTGGGATCCGATGCAGTCTCCATCGGGTTCGCGATGACCCAGGACATAGAAGCAATCGTGGTTTTCAATGAACCATATAATCCCTTGAGGGACTTCTTTCATACATTATTTTCCTTTCCGCCATTCAATGCGTTCATAGGGTAGCCAGCAAAATCGCCTTTATCGCGTGCTTCCGGTTCTCGGCCTGCTCGAAAACCCTCGACCTTGGACCCTCAAAGAGATCGAAGGACACTTCCTTGCCCTTGACGGCGGGCAGGCAATGAAGAAAAATGCTGCGCGTATCGCCGGTGCAGTCCATAAGCTTCGAATCCACCGTATAGGGTTGAAGGATAGCCTCTCTATCGGCCTCGAACGCTTCCTCCCCCATCGAAGTCCAGACATCGGTATAGACAGCCAAGGCGCCGCGAACGCCTTCTTCCTTGCTTTCGGTAATCTCCAGGGCGGCGTCGGACTCACTCGCGAAGGTCCGGCATATATCCTTCAGCTCGGAATCGGGCCAGAGCGGCTTCGGGGCGATGATCGATAGATGGACGCCCATCTTGGAACAAATCACCATGAGTGACCGAGCGACATTATTGCGGCCGTCGCCGACAAAAGCAAGCTTCTTGCCCTTGAAATTGCCGAACTCTTGTTCGAGCGTGAAAAAATCCGCGAGAACTTGGGTCGGATGGAAGGAATCCGTCAGCCCGTTGTATACCGGCACCCCTGAATATTTGGCGAGGGTCTCGACATCGGCCTGCCTGAAACCGCGAAATTCGATGGCATCGAACATCCTGCCCAGGACCCGCGCCGTATCTTCGATGGATTCCTTGGCTCCCAGCTGGAGGTCCTCCTTCGAAAGAAATACGGGATGTCCGCCCTCTTCCCCGAAGGCCGTCTCGAAGGCGGCCCTGGTCCTCGTGGATCGTTTTTCGAAGATCAGGGCGAGGGATTTCCCCCTGAAACGTTGACGGATCACGGATTTCTCGGACTCGGCCTTGACCTTTTTCGTGAGCTCGAGAAAATATCGTATTTCATCCGGCGTAAAATTAATCCAGGTAAGAAGGGAACGACCTTTCAGGGACTTGGGATTCATTTTTTTCTCCTGGGAACCGGCACCATCCTATATCATCGTCCTCGCCTTGGTCAAGTTTTGGCGTTTCCGGACTTTACTCCGGAAGGCCGGCCATGGAATACTTCGGCCGTGGCAAAACAGACTCCAACCGAAAACGTCGCCTTGCGAAATCGCATTTCCCAGATCAGGGAAATCCTGGTTCCGCTCTGGCCCGACGCGAAACCCCTTCTCGAGTATTCTTCCTGTTTCGAACTTCTTTGCGCCGTCATACTGAGCGCTCAATGTACAGACGACCAGGTGAACGCCGTGACGCCGGCGCTCTTCGGCAGATATCCCGACGCCTTCGCGCTTGCCGCCGCCGAACCTGAGGAGGTAGAACCCTTCATTCATTCGGTGGGTTTTTTCAGGACAAAGGCGAGACATCTCGTGCTCGCGGCGCGCATCCTGGTCGCCGAGTTCGGCGGGAAAGTACCCGCAAAGATGGGAGAGCTGCTTCGCCTGCCGGGCGTGGGCCGAAAAACGGCCAACCTCGTATCGTCGGCCTGCTTCGGTTCGCCCGGCATCATCGTGGATACCCATGTGATGCGCGTGGCTTTCAGGCTGGGGCTCAGCGAAAAAAAAGATCCTGAATATATCGAAGACATCATCCGCGCGAATCTCGGCGAAGAATGCCATACTTCCTTCTCCCACGCCCTCAACCGACACGGCAAGTTCGTCTGCACCGCGCGATCGCCGGCCTGCCTTCATGGAAAGGATCTCTGCCCCCTGGAAGCCATCTGCCCGAAACTCGGTCTATAAAAAGGGGGCCGCCGGAAATCGCTTCCCGGGCAGCCCCTTTATCAGCATCGACGCCTCGACTCGAGGCAGACTCCCGATGCTCCATCCTTTCCGCTTTTTACTTCGCCAAAGGTTTCCTGTTTTCCCAGGCACTCTTCAGGGCGGCGAGATAGGGACCATGGGCGTCGTTCAGGCTCATCGTGGCGCCGGTTCGCACGTCGACGAGCATGGCCTTCTCCGTCTCATTGAGGAGGGCGACCTTGGCCATATCTTTCTCAACCTTCGTCTCGGGATTGAGAGGGCGGCCGTTCACGTCGCTGAAATACCTGGCAAACCAGGCATTTATCTCGTCCACCGTTTTACCGACGAAGAGTTTCTCGTAGACATCCATCTGATGATACCAGTCGTTTCTCGGATTCATGCCATAGTCATCGCCGCGATCGCGCTTAGTTTTCCAGCCGTTTATGTCAGCCGCCACCGCCTCGACGGTCGTGGGGGCTTCCCCCGCCACTTTTTCCATCTTGTGGTCGGTGAAGTTGGGTTCGGGACTCCCGGGCCAGCCGGCAAAATGGGGCATGGAAGCGCCGTCGTAGTTGGGCGTGCTGACTTCGAGAGCGCCGAATTCGCAATCCAGGACTTTCCCCGCCGCGTCGAAGATGACGGAGGAAAATACGAAATTGAAACTGTATACCTGCGTTCCCGTGCTGTCTTTGCCCGGTCCGAGGCGGAAATTGGACGCGTGCCCAAGTCCGAGATACATGCCCTGTGCCCCCACCGCGGTGAGCGCCAACAGGGCGATCGCGAGTACAATCCCGATTCGCTTCTGCATAGAAGACTCCTGTTCAGAAAGATTTGCGGCCATCGGCCGCTGCCGATCATGAGAGGTATGGGAACAAACCCATGTGTATGCCTCGAGTACCATCTCGATCAATGTATGCTCGCTTCGCTTCCGCCCGTTCGCGAAAAGGAGATATGGCCTCCTCGCCGCGGTTTCGGGACCAGCAGATACATCGTCCCAAGTCGCGTATCGGATATATAGATATGAATGACAGTCCTTGTCTGCCGGAAGAAACTGATTTAGAATTTTTCTTCAATTGAGGGTTATATGGTTACAGTCGAGTCGTTAGGCGGCAGCGGCGAAGACGCGCGCAATTGCTTTCATGTTTCCGCTGGGGGGAAACGTTTTCTCCTCGATTGCGGCGTGCTGAGGGAAATTTCCACGGTCGAACGAGTCTACCCCCATATAACCAAAGAGATAGCATTATCGATCGATGCCGTATTCCTTTCCCACGCACATGAAGACCATAGCGCCGCCTTGCCTTACCTATACGAGCTCGGATACCGTGGACCGGTATTCTGCCACTCGGAAACCATGAGATTAGCGAAAGGCTTCATGAGAAAATGGGTTTCTTACGTGAAAGAGAAAGGCGGAACTCTTCCGTTTGACGAGAACAACATCGAACTTCTGGATTTTCACCCACTGGAACTTGGGGTCAATGAGATCTCTGGCATCAAGGTACTCGCCGGGCGAAGCGCCCACATGCTGGGGAGTCTGTGGTACCATTTTAACTTTAACAGCACTACTCTTCTCTATACCGGCGATACCTGCTTCGACTCGCTGTTGCTGAAGGCCGATGAAATGCCGGCCTGCGACATTCTTATCACCGATGCAGCATATGCCGCAAGGACAATCGACCAAAAACAACAGTATGAGAACATCCTCGCATCTGTTAATAAGACGATTCGCGAAAACGGAACCGTGTTGCTCCCGGTACCTTCAAACGGACGGGGAATCGACCTCTTTTTGTATCTCTTGGAACAGAAAGTGTCATTAATTGTAGATAAAAGCATCCTAAAGAGCTTGTATACGCTTAAAGACAAAGTCGGGTGGATTTCTGAATCATCGTTATGGGACGCGAAGGGAAGCTTTATAGAAGCTCAAGACGGAACCAGTGATGATTTAGGAGGATATGCGGTTTTATGTCCAGACGGCATGATGACAAGCCCCGTTTCTGTCCAATACTTTGAAAAAATCAAAAATGACGGCAGAAACAAAATAATCATAAGCGGACATGTCGCCACAGGTTCTTTGGGGAAAATGATATCGGACCCGGAATACCGCCGAAAGGAATCAATAAAGCTGGTTGTTGAATCGACCGTCATCAAGGTGCATCCGGATCAAGAAGATATCAAGAGCCTGATACAGAAAGCAAAACCCTCGGCGGTTATGCTGTTCCATGCCAAGACCGAAGATTGCAAATCCCTATCGGCTTGGATTGAGAACCGGAACATCAGACTCGTCTGCTCTGTTTCGCGGCCTCTCTCTTTCTGAGCATTATCAAGTCATTCTGATATGCTTTGGGCGTCTTGCCTGTCATTTTCTTGAACAGCAGGAAAAAGTACTGTGAATTCTCAAGACCAATCTTCTGCGGAATGTTCTTTATCAGGCCGTTGGGATCGGCAAGACACTCTTTAGCCTTTTGAATCCTTAGCGCATTAATTTCATCCATCAGAGAATGGCCCAGCCTCTGTCTGTAAATTCGCGACAGGTACGCAGGCGACATCTTGAAGACATCGGCAACCGACTTAGTGGAAATCTGCATGTCGGTGTAGTTTTGGGCGAGGTATTCGAAAATCTCATGGATTGTATCTTTCTTGCTGGTCTGCTGCATCTGCTGGACATTGTCGGTGATTTTGCGAAAAAGATCGTCCAACAGTTTATTCAGTTCGTTCATATCATCCAGACTGTCGATCGTCATCTGGTAAGTCACGCAAGATTCCTCGTATGTCGAATCAAGCACTTTGTAATCCAGGGCAAGCTTGAGTATGGCATTCGCGATGTTTATGAGCGCAACGTTGACCGTCGAGTACTGCTTGTCCTCCAGTTCACGAACAAACAGATTCCAGGTTTCCGTCGCTTTTGAATAGAATCCCTTCTTCAGAAATCCTACTACCGCGGCCGATTTTTCAGAAAGCGGGGCCATTACATGCCTTCTCAGCGGCTGGTCTTTCAAGCTAATCAGCTTTGTCTCAGGATGCAGAAATCTGAGCTGCCAAGTCTCCCCGAGTTTCTGGAAAGTGTCAGGGATCAAAGACCAGTCCCTGATTTCTTCGGAGTAAATGAGAAGCATGTCAGGATTTTTTCTGACGAGTTCGTTCCGTACATGTATTTCCTGATCCTGACTCATAGGCTGGAGGAAAAGGATAAGGTAGGAATTTATCGCCACCGTTTCGCAATATGGGATCCTCTCCTGGATATCCTCGGTATTAAGTACTATGTCCTTGTTGCTTAATAGATATAGCGTGACTGGAAAGTTTATGGCTATCTGAAGGTGGTGGGTTTCAAGGTTGAAGTCGGGCATATCGATAGACTTCTTTCCCAGAAGCAAATCCTTGAGAATCTCGCTTTTTATCATGGGCCCAAGGAATTCCCGGCTGTCATGTTCAACGATAAGCTGGTCAAGGTTCCTGATTATTTGGTCGGGATTCTCATTTCCGTTGCCGCTGATTGCTTTGGAAATCTTTTGCGAAATCTTTCTGTAGGGGACATAGACGCGATTCGCTATGAGCGCGGATACCGCCACGAGAACAAGGATTATGACGGAAATGGCGACAAGGGTGCGGTTGCGTGAACGCAGCAATGCGGGAAAGGCTTCTTCGTAGGCAAGAGTCTTTACATAGATCCAGTTGTGCTCACCCAAAGATGAATAGAAACAGAGCATTTTCCCTACGCCAGCATTGGGGAAGGTGAAATAGCCGCTGGCCTTGTCGTTCGCGTTTTCCGCGAGGATCCTGGCGATTAGCCCGTGCCTGGCACTTTCTTCTAAAGAGTCCTTGGAAGCGATCAAGGTCCCTTTGCCGTTTATGATGAACGCCTGATTCTGAAAGTCGCTGCCGAAATACAACTTGGTGAAGGCCGATGCCTTCAGGTTGAGAAGGATAGCGTTGGTATCCGGAGTCCCGTCCGAAATCGTCTCAAAGAACATAAACGAATAGATGGCCGAATTACCCGAACCGCTGAACATGGATGTTTCCCGGGGAATAATTACCAGCCGTTGCTCGCTCCTACGCTCACGGAGCATTCGTACCGCGTCCTTGTCCCTGAAACGCTCGGCATTATCGTTGACCGGCCCATACTGCGCGGTACTGTAAATATAATCCTTCTTGCCGTTATAGATGTAGATCGAGTCAATCAGGATAGCCGAGGCGGCGATATCGTTTATCTGTCTTATTCCCTCGATGAATTCAAAGTTGGAAATCTTATCGCTTTTCCTTAGCAACGTTACGGCCGGATCGTAGAAGAGCTGGTTTGTGACACTGATAAGAATCTCATCGGCGAATTTTGTGGTTGAACTGACCTGGGAGGCGAATTCCTCGTTCTGTTTGGCAAGAGACAAGAGCAGCGATTTCTGAAACTGGCTGTAGACAATAGCCATGAGAATCAGAAAAATTAAAAACATTCCTACCAACGATCCGGTGAAGATCATCGACATGGATAATCTTGTCCTGCTTTTCCCCTGGGGCATGGAGTTCTCCGAAGCTATTATGCATGACAAAGGTAATTCTTGACAAGATAAAAGAAAAAGAAGGAATAATTCAAATTTCGAACAACCGATAAAAAAGTCATGATTTTGTACTACCCATTAAAAATTCCATAACTCATAATAAAATTACCTTTCGGGTTCAAGCCCGTTATCAAGGAGGAAAGGTAGTATGAAAAAGCTGATTTTTATTTGGTTGCTCGTCTCGGCTTTGTTGCCAGCCATCGCCGCCGACGCCTCATACAGCGGAAAGGTTATGTTGTATTCGTCTACCGGCGAGGATGTCGTGATCGCTCTCAAAAACGCTTTTGAAGCCAAGTATCCGAATGTCAAGCTGGATTACTATTCCGCCACATCAGGCAAATGCGTCACAAAACTCCTGATGGAATTCCAGTCCAAGTCCGTAACCTGTGATCTTGCATGGCTTGCGGATCCCTCGGCGATGATCACTCTCAAGGCCGATAATCACCTTCTCCAGTATATGTCCCCCTTCGTGACGGGTGTGGACTCCAAGTTCAAGGATGCCGCGGGCTATTTTACCGGAGCCCGTCTGCTGATCATGGGCATTACCTTCAGCACGACCTCGTGTTCGGATAAGGAAGCCCCGTACAACTGGGACGGCCTTCTCGCCCCGAATTTCAATAAACAGCTGATCATGACGGACCCGACCGGTTCAGGTTCGACGAAGGCGCTAATCTATGCGATGACTCACAACCCCAAATACGGCTGGGATTACTTTAAAAAGCTCAGCGAGATGGGCATGGAGCTTCAATCGAGTTCGGGCGCGACAAACAATGCAGTCGCGGCCGGTTCATACAAGGTCGCCTTCGGCGTTGATTACAACACTAAAAACCTTATGGCTGAAGGTTCCCCGATTGGCTGGCATGATACCAAGGATATCGTCGCCGTGCCCTGTCCGATCGCGATTCCAGCCGGCGCTCCGCACGAAAAGCTCGCAAAGCTTCTTTATGATTTCATCCTGGATCCGAACGGCGGCCAGAAGCTGCTTACTCAGTACAATATCACGCCAGTCGTCGACGGCGTCAAACTTCCCGCCGGCATGCTGACTGCCACCGAAATAGCCTCAAAGGCGCTTCCTATCGATTGGGTCGACCTCGCCAAAGTGAGCAACAAGCTGCTTGACCAGTTCGATTCATATTTCAAGACAAAAAAGTAATCAGAATCGTTTTAGTCAGCGTGCTGGATGCCCTGCATCCGGCACGCGTCGTTTTCGGGGGGTGACGCGTGGAAAAGGTCGAACTTGAAAATATCTGCGTAAGCTATGGCGAGCATGTGGTCCTCAAGGATTTCTCGCTGAAGATCGAACCGGGCCAGATTATGGGCATCGTTGGTCCCTCGGGTTGCGGCAAGTCCACCATTGTCAGGGCGATCTGCGGTTTCCTCAAGCCGCAACAGGGAACGGTGAAAATTGACGGAAAGACCATGTTCAGTCACAAGGATAGAGTCGACATTCCCCCCGAACAAAGACATATCGGCGTGGTATTTCAGGATTATGCCGTCTGGCCGCATCTCAGCGTCTACGACAACATCGCCTATCCGCTGAAAAAGCGCGGGCTGTCGAAGGAAGAGACAGGTCCTCAGGTGCACAACGCGCTAGGACAAGTCAATATGGTGGGCTACGAGAAGTACATGCCTTCCCAACTTTCAGGCGGGCAGCAGCAGAGAGTCGCGATAGCGCGGGCTCTGACATCATCCAGCGATTTTCTCATCATGGATGAACCGATCACCAACCTTGACGCCAAGCTCCGCGAGCAGATGCTTGTCGAAATTCGCCTTCTGCAGCAAAGGCTGGGCACCACGATAATCTACATCACGCATGACCAGGAAGCCGCGATGCAGCTGTGCGACAAGATAGTGATCCTTGAACCCGATGGGTCGATCGCCCAGATCGGATCCGATGAGGAAATCATCAGGAACCCCGCGAACCGATTCGTCTTTCAGTTCATAGGGGTTTCGAACTTCATCCCCGTGGTGGTCGAGGACGGCAAAGCCTTCTTTGATCTCGAAAAGAAGATCCTCTTCAAATCCCAGATTCGCGAGAAAATGACGGGCACAAAGGCGATGCTCGGCATAAGGCCGATGGACATCGTGTTTGATGACAACAGTCCCGTTCGCGCGACCGTCGCGCAATCGATTTTCCTCGGCAATATGTACAATTATTTCGTTAGGCTTCCGGGAATGGAAATTCGGGTCCAGCAGCTCGCCATTTCCGAAAACGCGAAATCCTATTCGGAGGGAGAGGAAGTCGGGCTCGCTTTTCTCGAGGAAAGGTATTTTGCGAGGGAGGATGCATGATCTTTTCCAGAGTCATAAACCCTGATCTGGCACGTCTTGAGGGCAAAAGGGGCTTCCCCATGGACCGGTTGATGATCATTCTCTGTTACGTAGCCCTGATAACCGTGGCCATCCTTCCCGTGCTCATGATTCTCTATTACGCTTTCTGGGACGGGACAAAGATCGACATCGCTATGTTCAAGCAGGTCATATTCCAGAAAAGCAACATCGGCGCCATGTGGAACACTATGGTGATAGGAGTTTGCTCAACCGCCCTCGCTACCGTCGTGGGGGTTTTCTTCGCCTGGCTTTTGGGACGGAGCGACATTCCCATGAAGGGGGTGATGAAGTTCCTCTTCTCCATTCCGTTCATGATTCCGCCGTTTCTCGCCGCGATGTCATGGGATATGATGTTCTCGGGCCGTGGAGGATATGTGAACAAGGCCCTCATGTCCCTTTTCAACCTCGCGAAGGCTCCGTTTAATATCAACAGCGTAGCCGGCATCATCGTCATCGAAGTCGTCTACTATTTCCCCTTTGTCTACATGCAGGTCGTCAGCGCGCTCGAGCGCATGGACCCGACCCTTGAGGAAAGCGCGAGGATAGCAGGAGCCGGTCAGCTCTATGTTATCAGAAAGATTACCCTTCCCCTCACAATTCCCGCCATTTCGTCCGGAATGCTTCTGGTGCTCATCACTTCTCTGTCGAACTACGGGATACCGGCGATGCTGGGTTATTCGCAGAACATCTTCACCTTGCCCACGATGATAACCGAACTAATGGACCGCGCCGGCGGAAGTTTCGAGGGTATCAGGCAGTCAGCCGCCCTCTCCATCGTTCTGGTGTTCATCGTCTCCATTGCGCTTCTGGTACAGAGACGCCTTATGACGCACGGGCGATACGACATCATCAAAGGAAAGTCCATGCGTCCCATGCTCATCAAGCTCAGGGGAGCCAAGTATCCTCTTCTCGCCTTCTCGCTGCTGTTCCTGAGCCTTATCGTCGTCGCGCCGATCGTCATGATCATCCTGGTCAGCTTCGTGAAAGCGTACGGCCTGCCGTTCCTTGCCCAGAACCTTACCCTAGCCAATTTCCGCAGAATCTTCGTCGGCAACATCATGGTCCGCGATTCGGTGAAAAACTCGCTGTTTCTGGCATTCTCGGCGGCTTCCTTCTGCCTGCTTCTGGGAACGATGCTTGCCTATGTCATCTACAAGGTAAAACCGAAAGGAGGCATCGCCCTTGAAATGATGGCGGTTCTTCCCTATTCGTTGCCCGGAACCGTCATGGCCATCGGCTGTATCCTCGCCTGGTCGGGAGCGTTTTTCGGAATCACGTTGTACAACACCATTTGGATAATCCTTGTCGCCTACATCGCGAGGTACTTGTCGTACGCGCTTAAATCGAGTTCCGCCGCGTTGCATCAGGTCCACGCCTCGCTTGAGGAGGCCGCGAGGTCCTGCGGGGCATCCCACATGCAGACTCTCAAGGATATTACCCTGCCTTTGATCAAGCCCGCCATGATATCGGGGTTCTTCTTGGTATTCCTTCCTTGCATGAGGGAACTGACAACATCCATTCTTCTTTACGGACCCCAAAGCAGGACGCTAGGAGTTGCCATCTACCAGTTGAGAATCAACGGCCAGATAGCTCCAGCGGCAGCCCTTTCGGTGGTCACGATCACGCTGATCATCATCTGCAACAACATCGTCAAGGCAATCACCAAAGACAAGAAGAGAGCATGATATGGACCAAATAGTGCTTGAGCATGTAACAAAGTCGTTTACCACAAAGTCGTTGGGAACGGTCGTAGCGGTCAAGGATTTCAACCTCTCCGTGAAAAAAGGCGAGTGTTTCTCCTTCCTTGGTCCCTCGGGCTGCGGAAAGACCACCACGTTGCGCATGATCGCGGGCTTTGAGGACCTCTCTGAAGGTTCTATCTACCTCGGCGGCAGGCTTGTTTCGGACAAGAAGAAGAACATCTATCTGCCACCGGAAAAGCGGAATTTGGGGATGGTCTTCCAAGCCTTCGCCGTATGGCCTCACCTGAATGTCTATGACAACGTGGCTTTCCCACTTAAGGTGAAAAAGTGCCCGCCCCCAGAGATACAAAAACGCGTGGCGCTGACCCTTCACCACAGCAACCTCGACGGACTTGAAAAAGTCTATCCTTCGGACCTCTCCGGCGGTCAGCAGCAAAGAATTGCCTTGGCGAGAGCGATCGTCGTCAATCCCGATGTCATGCTCCTCGATGAGCCGCTTTCGAATCTCGACCCTCATCTGCGTGAATCGATGCGCTTTGAAATCAAAAGGCTCCAGAAGGAATTCGGATTTACCATCATCTTCGTCACCCACGATCAAGCGGAGGCTATGGCGCTTTCCGACCGCATGCTGGTGATGGACATGGGAAATATCCAGCAGATCGGGACTCCGCAGGAATTGTATCACAAGCCGGTCAATCGCTTTGTCTACAACTTCCTCGGCCAGTCCAATTTCACCGATGTCGCTATCAGGGACGGGAGAGCCTTTTTAAAAGAAGATGAGTCCAACCTCTTGTTCACGGGGGCTCCAGCGGATTTGAAAGGCGATTATGTGATGGCCACAAGACCAAACGCGATCGACCTCAACAGAGAGGAAGGCTACAGGACGACAATCCTCAAGAGAACCTCAAAAACGGAATTCATGGAATATCTGGTATCCGTAGGCAAAGGCACTTTCATGGTCCAGACTCCGCACAGGAACTTTTTCAGGGCAGGCGAACCCTGCTTTATCAAGATAAAGGATCCCGCATGGTACAAGCCTGAGAGCAAAGATGTCGAGGAAGAACGCAACAGACGAAATACTATCTAGTACGGAGAACGGAATGCAGCAAACCGAGCATGGTGGGCGCGCTCTGGCTGAAGCCCTAAGAAAAGCGTATGCCGATGGCATGGACGACTACCACATGGCCGCCTTGGTGAGCCGCTCGCACAGAAGGATACAGGATGGCGACAGTGTCGTCTTCTGCTGCAGAAGAGGCGAGCGCGAAATCGAACTGACCGAAATGTTCACCGACTCCGCCTTCTCTGCCGTCCCCAGAAAGTACCTTCATGACCTGGACTTCGTATTGCTTACGCAGTACCACGAAAAATTCCGACATCTCCCGATCGCGTTCGCGCCCTATAAAGTCGACCTTCCTTTGGCTCAGGTGCTGTCGAAGGCCGGAAAAACCCAGTTCCACTGCGCCGAGTCCGAGAAGTTCGCGCACGTGACGTACTTCTTCAACGGCGGGAACGATGACAGTCTTGCCGGAGAGACGAACCGCTGCGTTCCTTCCCCCAAGGGCCTTTCCTTTGATACGGTTCCACAGCTTTCACTGCCCGAAGTCGCAAAGACGGTTGAAGAAGCGCTGGGCGGATATGATTTTATCGTCGTCAACTTCGCGAACGGCGATGTAATTGGCCATACGTCGAGCACTGAGGCTAAACTCGAGGCCTGCAAAGCGGTAAGCGGCAATCTTGAGAATGTTGCCATCAAGGCGCTGAAGCGCGACTATGTCGTGATTGTCACCGCGGACCACGGCAATATTGAAAAGCTCTACACGAAAAACGGAACGCCTGATGTCGCCCACACCACAAACCTTGTCCCTTTCATAATTCTGGACCCAAAAAATCCCGACGAAACGATGCCGCTGAGAGACGGCTCCCTTTATGACGTCGCTCCGACAGTCCTTGATATCATGGGCATTGAAAAGCCCGCGCAGATGACAGGAAACAAGCTGACAGGCAACAAGGACTGGGGGACAAACCGCAAGGTACTTTTAGTGATCCTGGACGGCTGGGGACTTGGCTCTGGCGACGATAATGACGCGATGTTCCTCGCATCGACCCCATACTGGGATAGCCTTATCAGCCGTTCCTCCTGGTGCCGCCTGAACGCCTCAGGCGCGCACGTGGGACTGGCGTCTGGTAAAGCGGGAAATTCCGAAGCCGGTCATATGAACCTCGGCGCGGGACGCCGCGTCATTCAGGACGACATACGCATCGACAAGGCAATCGAAGACGGCTCGTTCGAGAAAAACCCCGTCATTCTCCATTCCATCGGGAAGGCTCGAGAAAAAGGCGCGGCCCTGCATTTGATAACCTACCTGACCTACAAGTCCTCCCACGGAAGCATGGATTACGCCGTAGCCGTGGCCAGAATGGCAAAAGCCCAAGAGCTGCGGAACGTCTATCTTCACATCATCTTCGACGGCAGATCGACCGAACCCGGCAGCGCGCCACAGCTGTTGATGGATCTTGAAGACAAGCTTCAGGACATCGGGACAGGCTCTATCGTAGACGGAATAGGACGTGGCTTCGCGCTCGACAGGGACCAGAACTACGAACGCGTCAAACAAGCCTACGACATGATGGTTGAAGGCAAGGGAACGGCTTACTAGAGACATTAGTCCCGTATTTCCGGCAGCCAGGGAACTGGAAAGTGTCTTGAATATTCGGTCCCAGAAATAAGTGCGCATAGTATACATTATCAACAGACATATGACAAAAATCATTTTAAGAGTTCAAGCATATACTGAAGCATCATGGTTGCCTCGGTATGTTCAAAGGGTATGGAAATACCATCAGATCAGCTTGCATCGTCACAAGAAGACCCCGTCGCTGCCTTGGCGAGCGTGAAATTCGGCATCGACTACCTCTTCCCCCTCCAGCGGATGGCTATCGCCAACATCCTGGACGCCATGGAGACGGGAGAGAAGATGCGCCAGCTCGTTCTTTTCCCGACGGGATTCGGCAAAAGCCTCTGCTTCCAGCTCCCCGCCCTCCTCGCTCCCGGCCCCAGCGTCGTCGTCTATCCCCTCCTCGCTCTGATGAATGATCAGGAGCGAAGCCTGAAAAGGCGCGGCATCTCCTGCGCCGTCTTTCGGGGAGGGATGGAGGATGAAGAGAGACGACAGCGGCAGGAAGCCGTGCGCAGCGGCGAAGCCAGAATTGTCATCACCAATCCCGAATGCCTGGCGACACCGCGGCTGATGGATTTCCTCTCCGAGGCGAAAATCTTCCACCTCGCGATCGATGAGGCGCACTGTGTCAGCGAATGGGGCGAAACCTTCAGACCATCCTATCTGGAATTGGGCAGATGCATCGAGGCGATCAAGCCCAGGGTCGTGAGCGCCTTCACCGCCACGGCCAGCCCCACCGTCGCCGAAGCCATCGCGCGCTATATCTTCGGCACTGAAGTCTTTTCGCTCGTAACCGCCGATATCGATAAGCCCAACATACGTTATTCGGTAGAGGCTACCCTCGCTCCCGTTCACACCCTTCTCAGGCTCGTTCGTGCCAAACCGAAACCGCTCATCGTCTTTGACCAATCCCGCAATGGAGTGAGAAGAATCTGCGAAATCATCAGGGACAACACCACTATCGATGCAAGGTTCTATCACGCTGGCCTGACGAGGGAGGAAAAAAACGCGACGGAAACCTGGTTCATGGAGAGCGCCGATGGAGTACTGGCCGCCACATGCGCCTACGGCATGGGGGTGGATAAGCGAAACATTAGGACGGTCATTCATTACTCGGAACCCCCATCGGTGGAAGCTTACATACAGGAAGCGGGAAGAGGCGGGCGCGACGGCCAGACGGCCGAGGCCATCCTGATTCATTCCGCGAACTCCGGCGGGAGGGCAAAGGCCAGGGAGTCAAAAAACGGAGCCCAGGACGCCGAGGGAGAGGAGAGGAACAGGCTGAGGGCGATTCGCCAGAACGCTTTTCTTGAGTATGCCTCGGCGCTGAGCTGCCGACGGGCTTTTCTGCACAGGCTCATGGGTTCCGAACTCTCCTCGCCCTGTTCAGGGTGCGATATCTGCGACGGATCGGCGGAGGCCCTGCCGGAAGGTCTCGGCGAAATCCTGGATTTTTTCGGACGCAATCGTGGGCGCTTCACGCTCAGACAGAGCGTGAAGCTTCTCTGTCAGCCCATGATCGCCAGCCTCGGCCGCGCAAGCCCGGATTTCCAATTCCAGCCTGATGGCCGCAGAGAACGCGACACCGGCGAACGGGCGATGCGCTCATTTCTCGCCCACCCACCCACCTGCGCCGAAGCGGGTGCTCTTTCGGGATGGCAGGAACGTGAAGCCTTGGCCCTTATCAGGGAGACTATGAGCATGGGCATCTTGAAATCGGGCACCGGCATTCTGAGGAAGAACAAGCTCTATCTGGATAAGGCGAATGCGAAGAAGGTTTTATAGATAAAAGCGGCTTGAAGTGTAGCGATTTTCACCATATCATGTATCATAAGGATACAGATGGAGCAGCATATGATCCAATACAGGAATCTCGACGATTGCAATAGTTACGCGGCTTTGGCGAACCTGCCCAAGGTCGATGTCGCCCGGGCGCTAACGCCGGAACGCGTGGCGGCGTACACGGCGCAGATGCCCGAGGGCTTTACCTTCTGCTACGCCGCCGCCCCCGTGAACGAGGCGCTGATAGACGCCATGCAGAGGCTCGCGGACGTTCAGGAACTCGTTGAAAAATACAAAGCCCTCGTCAGCGGCGAGGTCATGAATACCGGCGAGAAGAGGATGGTCCTCCACCATCTGGCGCGGGGACAGCTCGGCCCGGCCGTCGTCTCGGGAGGGCAGGACGTCCGCGCTTTCTACGAAGCCGAACGCGGGAAGATAGCCGATTTCGCGAAAGCCGTGCATTCCGGAAAGGTGCTGGGCTCCACGGGCAAGCCCTTCGAGACGGCGGTTCAGATAGGCATCGGCGGATCGGATCTCGGCCCCCGCGCCTCCTATATAGCCCTCGAACGCTGGGCCGCGGCTGAACATAGGTTGAGTATGCGCGCGCGCTTCATATCGAACGTGGACCCCGACGACGCTGACCAGGTGCTGCGAGGTCTCGACCTCGAGACCACCATCTTCATCCTCGTGTCCAAGAGCGGGACCACGCAGGAGACGCTCGCGAACGAGACGCTGGTGCGCAACCGCCTAGAATCCGCAGGCCTCGACGGCTCCAGGCATCTAGTGGCGGTAACGAGCAGGACGAGCCCGCTGGCCCAGAATCCTGGTTACATCGCCAGCTTCTTCATCGACGATTTCATCGGAGGACGTTATTCGACATCGAGCGCCGTCGGGGGCGTCGTCCTCTCCCTCGCCTTCGGCCCCGAAACCTTCGCCGAGTTCCTGGAGGGGGCCCACGCGGCGGACCGGGCGGCCATGGAGCCTGACATCCGCAAGAATGCCACGCTGCTCGACGCCATGATCGGGCTTTACGAAAGGAATGTCCTTGGCATGCCCTTCACCGCCGTCCTGCCCTACGCGGAAGCCCTGTCGCGCTTTCCCGCCCACCTCCAGCAGCTGGATATGGAATCGAACGGCAAGTCGGTCAACCGCGAAGGCAAGCCCATCGCGTATTCCACCGGTCCCGTCGTCTTCGGCGAACCGGGCACGAACGGCCAGCATTCGTTCTACCAGCTCCTTCACCAGGGGACGGACAGGGTGCCGCTCCAGTTCATTGGGTTCACCGAAAACCAGCATTCCGACGACGTGCTCTCGATGGGAACGTCGTCGAGGCAGAAACTCGTCGCCAACCTCCTCGCGCAGATCGTCGCCTTCGCGCGCGGCAAGGATGACCAGAACCCCAACAAGCGCTTCGCCGGAGGCAGGCCGTCGACCCTGCTCCTGGGCGGAAGGCTGGGACCGAAACAGCTCGGAGCCCTTTTCGCCCATTTCGAGAACAAGGTGATGTTCCAGGGATTCGCTTGGAACATCAATTCCTTCGATCAGGAGGGGGTGCAGCTGGGCAAGCTTTTGGCCAATAAGATGCTCTCGATAATGCAGGGCGAGAAGACCGATGAGGCTGTCCTGAGCGCCATGGCGAAGATGGCCGGATTTCTCGAATGAGCGGCGGAACCGACGGCGGAGCCGCGACGGAGACCAGGACGTCCAAGCCCGCCGCGACGCCGCTCATCGCCTTCACCGGCGGAGGTACGGGAGGACACATCTACCCGGGCCTCGCCGTCATCCAGGCGCTGAAGGCCAAAGGCTTTGGCGGACACATCGTCTGGATAGGCTCGCGAAAAGACCTGGACCGCGGCATCGTCGAGAAGGAAGGCATAGAGTATTTCGCCATTCCCTCGGGCAAACTTCGCCGCTCCCTCACGCTGAAGAACCTAGCCGACGCCTTCCGCGTCGCCGCCGGCTTCGTCGCCTCGAGGCGCCTCCTCGCCGCGCTCAAGCCGGTACTCCTCTTTTCCAAGGGTGGCTACGTGAGCGTTCCCCCCTGCCGCGCGGCGGCATCGCTGGGAATTCCCTACTTTACCCACGAATCGGACACGAGCCCCGGACTCGCGACGCGGCTCAACGCGGGCAAGGCCGCGAAAATACTCTTGAGCTGGCCGAAGACAGCCTCCATGCTCGGCGCGGCGCTCCAGGCCAGGATCGCCATCGTGGGCAATCCCGTCAGGCCCAGCCTTTTCCTCGGCGACGCCGCAAGAGGCAGGAAAATTCTCGGCGCTCCCGACGGCCTTCCGATCGTCTTCTTTGTAGGCGGCAGCCAGGGCTCGCGCCAGGTCAACGAAATCGTGCGGGCGATAAGGCCCCGGCTCGAAGGTAAAGCCTTCATCGCCCATCAGACGGGCAAGGATCTTTACGATCCGGCCGCCAATGCCCAAAAGCCGGGATGCTATGCCGCCCTGCCCTATATCGGCGAGGAAATGAGCGATATCATGGCGGCCTCGACAATCGTGGCGGGCAGGGCCGGCGCCGGAACGGTCTGGGAATCGGCGGCTCTCGGAAAGCCCATGGTCTTGATCCCCCTCGCGGGCTCGGGAACGCGCGGAGATCAGGTGGAGAACGCCGAAATGGCGGAAAGAGCCGGGGCGGGCATCTGCCTCGGAAGCGAGAAAGCATCGCCGGAAAACACGCTCACGGCCATCCTGGGCTATCTGGAAAATCCATCGGCCATGGATGGAGCCAAGAAAGCCGGCCTCGCTCTCGCCAGCGTAAAAGGCGAAGACGGCGCTTCGGCGCTCTCGGCGGACTACATCGCCGATCTCATCATCAAACAAGTAAACAAAGCGCCAGGAGGAACTCAATGAGCACCATGGACTGGATCTTCACGGGCATCATCATCATTCTCGCCGCGAGATGCTTCGTCCGCGGTTTCGTCCAGGAAGTTCTCTCGGTGGCCTCCTACGCTGTAGGCCTTTTCGCCGGACTGCTTTTTTCCAACACCGTCATAGAGTTCGCCGCCAAAAAACTGGGGACGGGTACCTTGCCGGCCAGCGTTCAGTACGTCATCGCCTTCATCATCTGCTTCGTTCTGGGATTCCTCATCATGAAGCTCATCGAAAGGCTCATCCGTGAAGGACTCGAGGCGGCCAACCTCGACATCTTCGACAGAGTGCTCGGCCTCGCGCTCGGAATCGCCGAAGGACTGGCCATCGTGGCCCTCGTCCTCGTCGTCATGGAAATCCAGCCTTTCTTTGACGTCAAGACAGCCCTGGCCAACTCGTTTTTCGCCAGCACCATACTTCCCATCATAGGGCCCGCCATAAATGAAACCCTGAAGCCGGCCCTCGAGGGAACGGGCAAATCCCTGAACCTGCAGAACCTCTTCAAGCCGAAGAAATAGCCTATGTACGAGAATTTACTTGCCCAGGAAGCGACAGTAGCCTCTCTCATCGGCGATATAGGCAGCGGCTCCCTGCCGCCGGCCCTGCTGTTTTCCGGACCTCCCGCTTCAGGCAAGCTTACCGCGGCGCTGGAGACGGCCAGAGTCCTTTCCTGCGCGAGGCAAGGCGTCTGGAACTGCGCCTGTCCAGATTGCGCGCGTCACCGGCAGCTCATCCACGGCGATCTCCTTCTCTTCGGAAAACGCAGCTTTCCCGAGGAAATCGTGGTGGCGAAGGAATTTTTCCTCCGTCGCCCCGGTCAGCCCTCCGCCTACTTTTTCCTGCGATCGATCCGGAAGCTTCTCGCCCGCTTCAGCCCCGCGCTGTGGAGCGGCGAGGAAACGAAGCTGGGAAAAGCCGCGAGCCTCCTCCAGTCGATCGAGGAAGCCATGGACCTCATCCAACCCGAGGCTCTGGTCCCCGAAAGCCTGCGCGAAGGCATACCGCCTTCCGTCGCCAAAGCCGTGGACTCAGTCTATGCCGACGCCCTGGCTCTTGAAGTCTTCGCGCCCGAAGCCCCCGGCGTCTTCATGATCCGCAACATGGCGATCTGGGCCCAACTCGCCCCCGCCGGGAACTGCAAAACGATCATCATAGAAAACGCCGACAGGATGCAGGACTCGGCCAGGAACGCCATGCTGAAAATACTGGAAGAACCCCCGAAGACCGTGCGCTTCATCCTGCTCACGAGCCGGCGGGCTTCCATGATGGCCACCATCCTCTCGCGTTCGCGGCTCTATCCCTTCGCTCCGCGCGATCAGGCGGCCACGGAGCTCATCCTCTCCAGGGTCTTCAAATCGAACGAGATGACGCCCAGCCTCCAGGCCTACTTCGAATCCCGCATCCCTTTCCCTCCCGCCCTGGCGAAACTCCACGCGGAACGCTTCACGGGCAGGATACTGCTCGATCTGGGCGATAAAATCCCCACCAGCGGCCCATACGGCCGCCTCCTCGCGTCCGACGCGGACAAGTCGGGAAAATCCATGTCCGAGCTTCTGGAAGAGCTTGGCGAGGCAACAGGAGGGTTCGGGGCCAAGGACAAGACGATGGCCGGCTCCTTCAATCACTTCATACGCGCCTTGCTTTCGGTTTTTTCAGGTTTGCTGCGGGAATCGGCGGGGGAGCCGGCCATCGTCGCGGCGATCGACCGCTGGTCCCGGCTCGCCCGCGAAGCGGCGGTTCAATACGGCTCGCTGAACAGGAGTCCCGATCTGCTCATCAAAGTGCTCGCCACATCATTCGGAGATGATCGATGAAACCTTCATTCCTGGGAAAAGCCCTGTCGCGGGCGGACAAGCTGACCAACGACCAGCTTCGGACCCTGTTCAATGAACTCGTGCTGACGAACGACAGGCTGGAGGCCGCCCTCCAGTCTATGTTCGACGGCATCGTCGTCTGCAGCCTGAACCATGAGCCCGTCCTCATCAACAAATCAGCCGAAAGAATTCTCCGCATCCAAGGCGGATGGGGAGGAAGCCCCTTCTGGATGGCGATCGCGGACGAGGAGCTCAAGGATTTCTTCTATAAAGCGCTGACCTCGGAAGAGACGATCCTCGGACGCGAGTTCGCCCTCCAGAGTTCAGGTGGAACGCGCATCATCGCGATAAGCCTCTCGGCCTTGCTCTCCGAGGACAGGATTGCCGGCACCATCATCCACATCGAGGACATCACCGAAAAGCGCAAGAAGGAAACCCAGCTTCGAAGAGCCGAGAGCCTCGCCGCGCTGACGACGCTGGCCGCCGGCGTGGCCCATGAGATCAACAATCCCCTGGGTTCCATTTCCATAAGAATCCAGCTTCTCGAGAAGCTGCTGAAGCCTGAGAAAACGGATAAAGCCGCGATGAAGAAGCATCTCAATGTCGTAAAAGAGGAGATGGACAGGCTCAAGCACATCGTCGTGGATTTTCTTTTCGCCGTCAGGCCTATGGATATACAGCTCATGAGCGAAAACCCGGCCCAGATCGTCGAGGAAATCGCCGATCTCATCCAGCCCGAGGCCGACAGAATGGGTATCAATGTCGACGTGTCGATCGGCGATGATCTGCCGCGCGTTCTCATGGATAAGCGTCATATAAAGCAGGCACTTCTCAATCTTATCCAGAACGCGATGGCCGCCATGCCCGATGGGGGCAACCTGGGCATAGCGGTGGCGGCTACCAATGACGAGTTGACGATTTCCGTCTCCGATACGGGTACCGGCATTCCAGAGGATATGCTCACGAAGATTTTCGAGCCGTATTTCACGACGAAAAAGAGCGGGACAGGCCTCGGTCTCACCATCACGTTCAAGATCATCAAGGAACATTCGGGGGATATCAGCCTCGAATCCAAGGAAGGGAAAGGCTCCACGTTCACCATCCATCTTCCCGTTCCTCAAAAAGAGAAGAAATCGCTTCCCCAATGGCAGGATGCGGTGGCTATCGCCGGATCACAGGCGGAGGACTAGATGCAGTTCACCATTCTCATCGTCGACGACGAAAAGAACATACGCGACGGCCTCGCCGAGGCTTTCGGCATGGAGGGCTACGCCCCGCTGACGGCCTCGGACGGCCAGGAGGCGATGCAGCTTCTCGAGGAACAGTACATCGATCTCGTGATAACCGATCTGAAGATGCCGAAAGTTTCAGGCATGGAGCTTCTCCAGCATATCAAGCGCCGCTGGCAGAATGTCCCCGTCATCATCATCACGGCCCACGGCGACATTTCGGAAGCCGTTTCGGCGATGCAGTTCGGCGCCTTGGAATTCATCACGAAACCCCTCGATCTCGAACATCTCCTGAAACTCACGAAAAACGCCCTGGAAATCAGGGAGCTCTCGATCAAAAACCAGGAGCTGCGCGAGGAAGTTCTGGCTCAGCAGCGCATCAGCTCGATCATCGGCAAGAGTCCGGCCATGCGGAAAATCTTCGATCTCATCCGCAAGGTGGCGCCTACGAGGGCCAGCGTCCTCATAACGGGAGAGTCCGGCGTCGGCAAGGAGCTGATAGCCGACGCGCTCCACAATCTTTCTCCGCGCAGGGACAAGCCGCTGATAAAAGTGCATTGCGCGGCGCTGGCCGAAAGCCTTCTGGAGAGCGAGCTCTTCGGGCATGAAAAAGGGGCCTTCACGGGAGCGCAGACGCGGAAAAGAGGCCGTTTCGAGTTGGCCGACACCGGAAGCCTGTTCCTCGACGAGATAGGCGAGATAAACCAGAATGTCCAGATAAAGATTCTGCGCGTGCTGCAGGACAGGAAATTCGAGAGGGTGGGCGGCGAATCCACGCTCGAAGTCGATGTGCGCTTCATAGCGGCCACCAACAAGGACCTGAAGGATGAAATAACGGCCGGACATTTCAGGGAAGATCTCTATTACCGGCTCAACGTCGTCAACATCCACGTCCCTCCCCTGCGGGAAAGGCGAGAGGACATTCCCCTCCTCGCCGCCACCTTCCTCCACGAATTCAGCCAGGAAAACGGCAAGAAAATCGAGGGCTTCGATCCTCGGTCCAGGCAGGCGCTCTACGCTTACGATTGGCCGGGCAATGTGCGCGAACTGCGCAACTGCATCGAGAGCGCCGTGGTGATGGCCTCGACGCAGTTCATAACGGTGGACGATCTTCCTCCTGGGCCGCGCTCCACCCAGGAAAAGAAGGAGCTGCATCTTCCCGCCTTCTGCACGCTCGAGGAGGCGGAAAAAATCATCATCGCCGAAACGCTCGCCATGCTGGGAGGCAACAAGACGAAGACCGCCGAGGTGCTGAAGATAGGCCGCAAGACTTTGTATCAGAAGATCGAGGAATACGGAATCGCCGCCGCCGAAAAGCAGGAGCAGGCGAAAGACTCCCCGAAAGATGAGGAAAAAAAATAAGGGAGCCTTTCGGCCCCCTTCAATCGCTTCGCGTTTCGTCGCCGCCGCTTAGAATATGCCTTTTCGGCGGCTCGTGAGCTTAGCCCTGAGTCTGATGATCGCTTTCGTATGCAGCTGGCTAATCCGCGATTCGGTGACGTCCAGGATCTGGCCGATTTCCCGCAGCGTCAGATTCTCATAATAATAGAGCACGAGAACCTTTTTCTCCTTTTCCGGAAGCTCGGTGATCGCCTGCTTTATGACCCGCCTGATTTCCTCTTTCTCGACGGAGGAATCGGGGTTGAGGCCTCTGGGCGATTCGATGCTCTCGCCGATGCACATTTTCTCGCTGTCGGTGCCTGAATTCCAGATGTCGTTGAGCGACAGAATGGCGGTGCTGGAAATCTTGCTCATGAGATGCGAGAATTCCGCCTCGCGAAGATTCATGGACGCGGCGATTTCCGAGTCCGAGGCGGGACGTCCGAGTCTCGCCTCCAGGATCATCACCGCCTGCTCGATTTCCTTGGCCTTCTGTCTCACCGAGCGCGGGACCCAATCCATCTCCCTCAGGTGATCGTACATCGCGCCCCTGATTCTGGTGACGGCATAGGTCTTGAACTTTACATGTTTGGCCGTATCGAATTTATCGATGGCGTCGAAGAGGCCGAAGACTCCGTATCCCACCAGGTCGTCGTACTCAACCGACGAAGGGAGGTTCGCGGCCACTTTTCCAGCCACGTATTTCACGAGCGGAGCGTATTGCTCGACAAGATGATCCCTGATCTTGGGGTCACGGCTGCTCTGGTATCGGTCCCAAAGTTCGCGCTCCATCACTTCGGCGGAGTTGTCGATGTCGCAGTTGCATAAATTTATCGAGTCCATGGCTGATCGGCCCTCCTGCTACAAAATGTATTTGCTCAAATCCTGCCTTTCGGCATAATCCTTGAATTTCCCGTCGACATATGCGACATCGATCACGACATTCTGTCCGGCCATCGTGTCGGCTTCGAAAGAAAGATCCTCGAGAAGCCGCTCCAGCACGGTATGGAGACGGCGGGCTCCGATGTTTTCGGTCTGGGTATTGGCGGCGGCCGCTATCTGGGCTATCCGCGCGATGGCGCCCTTCTCGAAGCTGATGTTCACCGACTCCGTCGAAAGAAGCTGGGCGTACTGGATGACCAGGGCATTCTTGGGTTCGGTCAGTATCCTTTCGAAATCCCTGTCGGTGAGAGCGTCCAGTTCGACGCGGATGGGAAACCTGCCCTGGAGTTCGGGGATGAGGTCCTGGGGTTTGGAGACGGTAAAGGCTCCCGCCGCGATGAAGAGGATGTGTGTCGTGTCCACGGCGCCCCATTTCGTGTTGACGATGGTTCCCTCGACGATGGGCAGAAGGTCCCGCTGGACGCCTTCGCGCGATACGTCGATGCCCGAAGCGCCGCGGCCTTCCTTGTTGGCGACCTTGTCGAGCTCATCGATGAAGACGATGCCGAAATCCTGGACGCGGCGCCTCGCTTCCTGGGCCGCCTTGTCGGGATCGACGAGTTTCTCCATTTCCTCGGCCTCGAGGATGGGGAGGGCTTCGGCCACGCTGACGCTCTTCTTCTTGCGCTTTCCGCCGAACATGTTGCCTATGCTGCCCAGCGCCACGCCCATATCTTCCATCTGGGTTCCCGCGAACAGTTCCATGGAAGGCGCCGCCGCGTTCACGGTGATTTCCAGCTCGCGGGAATCGAGCTTGCCCTCGCGCAGGAGTTTCCTGAATTTTTCGCGGGTCTCGTTCGGCGGAAGCGGCTGCACGAGGGTGGCCTGCGTGGAGCCTACCGGTTCCACCGAATTGGACAGGCCAGGCAGGAGAAGATCGAGAAGACGTTCTTCGGCTCTCCGCTTCGCCTCGGCCGCCACTTCCGCCTGCATCTCTTCCTTGACCATGGCCACGCCCGAAGCCATGAGGTCTCGTATCATGGATTCGACGTCGCGTCCGACATAGCCCACTTCGGTGAACTTTGTCGCTTCCACCTTGATGAAGGGAGCTCCGCAGAGTTTGGCCAGTCTCCTGGCGATTTCGGTTTTGCCGACGCCCGTCGGGCCCATCATGAGTATGTTCTTGGGCGCTATCTCGTCTCGCATTTCCTCGGACAGGCGCTGGCGCCGCATGCGGTTGCGCAGCGCGATGGCCACGCTTTTCTTGGCCTTTGTCTGGCCGATGATGTATTTATCAAGTTCTTCGACAATGGCCCGGGGGGTCAGCGCATCGAATCCAACCGGCGTCATATTTCCTCCACCATGATCTTGTCGTTCGTGTAGATGCAGATGCCCGAAGCGATCTGGAGACTCCTGCGCGCGATATCCGCCGCGCCCATAAAGGCGTGGAGGGGCGTCTCGGAGGGATCGCCCGCGGGAAGCTGGACGCCCGCCAGTTTTTCCTCAAAGCTCTTCGACGCTTCCAGGTAAGCCATAGCCGCCGCGTAGGCGTAGGGGCCGCCCGATCCGATGGCCACGGCGTCCTCTGCCGGGTCCACCACATCGCCCGTTCCCGAGAGGAGGAGGGATTTCTTGGCGTCGGCCACGAGGAGCATGGCTTCAAGCTTGCGGAGGATCCTGTCTGTCCTCCAGTCCTTGGCCAATTCCACGGCCGCCCTCGTGAGGTCGCCGCCGTATTCCTGAATCTTCACCTCAAAATGTTCGAGGAGGGCGAAGGCGTCGGCGGTGGCGCCGGCGAAGCCGCAGAGGACTTTCCCTCCGTAGATCGTGCGCACTTTGCGGGCGTTGCTCTTCATGACCGTCTCGCCCAGGGTGACCTGACCGTCGCCTGCCATGGCGACATGGCCATTCTTTCTCACGACGAGCACCGTCGTCGAACGGAATTTCTTTCTGTCGCTGTCGGACATCTATCGCTCCTTCGTTCCATGCGGATGCGCGAGCTCGTAGACCTTGCGCAGATGCTCCATATCGACGTGGGTGTAGACCTGCGTCGTCGATATGCTCGAATGTCCCAGCATCTCCTGGACAACCCTGATGTCGGCGCCGGCCGCGACGAGCTGGGTCGCGAAGCTGTGCCTGAAAGCGTGCGGCGAAACGATCTTCTTTATGTTCGAGGCCGCGCGCCGTTTTTCCACAATTTTCTCGATGCCCCGCACCGTGAGGGGGCCGCCCTTGGCGTTGACGAAGGCGCGCCGGTGATCCGATACGCGCAGTTTCGTCAGGCGCATGGCGCGCGTGACAAGGTAGTTGGCGAGGGCTGTCGACGCCATCCTGCCGAGGAAGACGACCCTCTCCTTGGAACCTTTGCCCAGGACGCGTATGATTCCTCTCGGAAAATCGATCTTCTCGATCGTCATGCCCGCTATTTCCGAGGCCCGGCATCCCGTACTGTACAGGACTTCGAAAAGAGCCCTGTCGCGGGTTTCCGCGAAGCCCGTTCCGTCGATGGATTCGATGAGCTGAGCCATCTCGTCCTCGAACATGAACTTAGGTAAAGGTCTCGTCGCCGAAAGGTTCTCCACTTCTCGCCCGGGATCGCTCGTCAGGCCGCCGAAACGCATTCTGTATCGATAGAAACCCCTGATGGTCGAAAGCGCGCGGTTGACGCTCGAGGCGGCCTTGCCTTCCATCACCAGGGTACCCGCGAAGGATCGGATGTCATGCGCCACCGCCGCGTCGATATCGGCGCCGGAGAGAAAGCTTTCGTACCGTCCCAGGTCGTCTCCATAGACGCGCAGGGTCCGCTCGGAAAGGCCGCGCACGGATTCGAGATAGGAAAGGTAGTCTTCGATCCTTTTATCCATCGATCATTCCTCCGGGCGCTCTTCGTCTTTGGCATGAAGATAGTCGCACGAGGGATTGATGCAGCCCTTGTGGACGCCCGATACTTTGTCGGTCTTTTCGACCAGGAACCAGCCGCATTTGGGGCAGAGCTTGTCGGTAGGCTTGTCATAGGACACGAAATCGCAGGTGGGATAATTGGTGCAGCCGTAGAAGGTCTTCCGCTTGCCCTTCAGGTTTTTCCGCTCGACGATGTCACCGCCGCATTTCGGGCATTTCGCGAGGGGAATTGACTTCGTGTTCTTGCAGGCGGGGAATCCGGAGCAGGCCAGGAAAAAGCCGAAACGCCCCAGCTTCTTCACCATGGGTTTCCCGCAGAGTTCGCAGACGATGTCCGTCGCCTCATCCAGCTGTCCTTTCTTGCTCGTGAGCGTGGACATGACCTCGTCGAGCCTCTTCTTGAACGGAAAATAGAAATCCTTCATCACGGCGACCCAGTCGACTTTTTCCTCTTCCACCTGGTCGAGAAGTCTTTCCATGCTCGAGGTGAATCCCGTGCCTATGACGTCGGGGAAATATTCGGAGAGGATCTCCGTTATCATCTTGCCGAGCAGGGTCGGGGCCAGCTGTTTCGTCTGGCGGGACACGTAATAGCGCTCGAGAAGGGTGCTGATCGTGGGGGCGTAGGTGGAAGGCCTGCCTATGCCCAGTTCCTCGAGCGCCTTGATTATGGAAGCGTCGTTGTAGCGCGCCGGCCCCTGGGTGAAATGCTGGGTGGCGTGGATCTTCTCGACGGGCAGGGCCTGGCCGACTTCGAGGGCAAGGCTGTGACTCGCCTTTTCTTCCTTGGAAGCGGCGAGCTTGATCACCTTGTAGAAGCCTTCTTCGATATAAGAGGAAGCCGAGACCCTGAAAAGTCCTTCGCCGATGGCGATGTCCGCCGTGGTGATGTTCATCACGGCGGGGATCATCTGGGAAGCCACGAAGCGTTCCCATATAAGCGCATAGAGCCTGAGCTCGTCGCGCTGGAGGAAGCGCGCGATATCGTCGGGGGCGAGATCGACCCTCGTCGGCCTGATGGCCTCATGGGCGTCCTGCGACTGTTTTCCGGCGCTGTAATGCTGAGCCTGGGGTGGCAGCTGGCCGGGATGGAATTCCGCGATCCAGCGCCTGGCCTCGGCGAGGGCGTATTCTGAAATGCGCGTGGAGTCGGTTCTCATGTAGGAGATAAGGCCGGTGCGCTGGGCTCCCATGCTTATGCCTTCGTAGAGCTTCTGGGCTATCTGCATTGTCTTCTTGCTGGTGAAGCCGAGGCGGTTGGCGGCCGTCTGCTGCAGTGTGGAGGTCGTAAAGGGCGCCTTGGGCTTTATGACTTTTTCGGTATTCCTTATATCGCTCACGACGGCGGGCTTGCCCTCGAGAGCGCCGACGATCGCCTTGGCTTCTTCCTCTTTCGAGACCTGGAGCCTCTCGTTCTTGTAAAGGACGAGGTCGGCCTTGAGAGTCGAACGATGCGCCTTGAGACCCGCCTCTATCGTCCAATACTCCTCGGGGATAAAGGATTCGACTTCCTTTTCCCTGTCGCAGATGAGCTTGAGCGTCGCCGACTGGACGCGGCCGGCCGAAAGGCCGTTCTTCACCTTTTTCCAGAGCAGGGGGGAGAGGTTGTAGCCGACGAGCCTGTCGAGGACGCGACGAGCCTTCTGCGCGTCCACCTTGGTAAGGTCTATTTCCCTGGGGGCGTCCACCGCTTCCTTGATGGCGTTCTGCGTGATTTCATTGAAGGTGATCCTCTTGATCCTGAGCCCCGGTTCCTTTTCCCCAATATACTTGCCGATCTGGTAGGCGATGGCCTCCCCTTCGCGGTCAGGGTCCGATGCCAGCATGACGGCTTCGGATTTCTTGGCTTCCTTGACGAGGCTCTTGAGCACATCCGCCCTTCCCCTGATGGTCAGGTATTCGGGTTCGAAATTATTGTCCACGTCGACGCCGATGCGCGATTTGGGGAGATCGATGAGGTGTCCCATGGAGGCAAGCACCTTGTACCTCGATCCCAGATATTTTTCGATGGTCTTGGCCTTGGCGGGGGATTCCACGATGATGAGGGTCTTGCCTTTCTCGGCCTTTTTCGTCCCCTTGGCCGCGGCGGACTTCTTGGGCTTGGCCTTTTTGGTGGCGGTCTTCTTGGGCGCCGGCTTTTTCCTGGTCGATGCTTCCGTCGATGACAGCTCCGCCATGGGCTTCTGATCGGTAAGGTTTGTATCTTTCGTCATTTTTACCATAATTTTCAGTCTCCTACACGCTCGTGTTGTCGCCGCGCCGTCAATCCGCGTCCGCTCGCCGACCATTCCAGAAAAACGTCTTCAGCATTATTCACAATTACGGCGCCTTGGGAAGCCAAAGCGTCCCCGCCGGCGTTGCGCGTGCCGCCCACGCAGGCGCCGTGCACGAATACGTCGCGTCCCTCGGTCAACGCATGGTCTGCGGTGATCAGGGCGCCCGAATTTCCCGGCGCCTCCACGACGACGCAGGACCGCGACATTCCCGCGATGATCCTGTTCCGCTCGGGGAAGCGGTAGCGCTGTATCTCCGTGCCGGGAGGATATTCCGTGACAATGCCCCCGCCCGAATCCAGGATGGCCGAGGCCAGCGCCTTGTTCGAAGCCGGATAGATCGCCTCGATGCCGCCCGGAAGCACCGCGACCGTTTTTCCGCGACCCTTCAGCGCACCGCGATGGGCCGCGGCGTCGATCCCTCTCGCCAGACCGGATACCACGCAGACCCCATTCGCCGATAAATCCGCCGCGAGCCCATAGGCTGCATGCAGCCCATTCCCCGTCGGTACTCTCGTTCCCACGATTCCCACCGCGGGGATTTCCGGATCGGGAAGTCTTCCCCTCAGATAAAGGCCGAAAGGCGGCCTGTAGACTTCCCTCAGCTGGGGCGGATAGGCGGAATCGCCGATAGCCACGAAACGGATGCCCCTCGGCGCGAAAAAATCCCTGTCCCTCAGCGCCTTTTCCCAAAACAAAACAGGCTTCCAGCATTCAAGCTTCAGCGATCGCATGGCGATGGACTGGACATCGCCCGCCCTCATCGACAACAGTCCCTCGCGCGAACCCGCGGCGGCGGCCACCAGGAGCTTTTCATGACTCCTCAGGAAATCCATTCTAGCGACGGCGAGCGCGAGGAGCGGATCCATGATGTCCGTGCCCAGCATTCCCTCCACTTCGTCATCGAACATCGCGTGGAATAGGGAGAGTCTCTGCGGATATCCCAGGTTTGCCCTTTTCATCCTCATCCTCCTATCCATAAACGCCGCCCGATGGCATTCACGCTTCCATCCGCCTCTCAGTTTCTTGGAAAATACTCCTTGTGATAGCCCTGAAGCGCTTCCTCCTCGATATGCGTATAAATCTGGGTCGTGGAAATGTCTGAGTGGCCCAGAAGCTCCTGCACCGTTCTCAGGTCGGCGCCGCCGGCCAGAAGGTGAGTCGCGAAGCTGTGCCTGAAGGTGTGGACCTTCGCCGAGACGCCCGAGACTGCCCTGATCCCCGAAAACCTTTTCCAGATGCCTTTTCTCGATATGCCTTCGCCCTCCTGATTGAGGAAAACGAGGTTGGACTTCTTTCGCTTCTCCAGATGAGGCCTGGCTTCTTTTATATATTTTTCCAGCCAGTAATGAGCCTCGTCGCCGAAGGGCACTATCCTCTCCTTCTTCCTTTTCCCGAGGACGCGCAGGAGCCTTTCCTTCAGGAAGAGCCTGTCGAAAGACAGGTTCGAAGCCTCTGAAATCCTCAACCCGCAGGAATAGATGAGCTCGAAAAGAGCCCTGTCCCTGATGCCGTTGGGCGTCGAAAGATCGATGCTCGCGAGGAATTTGTCCACTTCCTCGGGCTGGAGAACGTCGGGCAGGACTCGTTCCTGTCTCGGCGTCCTAATGAGCAGCGAGGGATCGTCGCCGCGAAGCCCCTCGAGCTTCATGAACTTGTAGATCGAGTGGACGCTGGCCACGATCCTGGCCATGGTCGTCCTTGAGAGCCCTTTTTCATGCCTCCATACCAGGAAGCAGAGCAGATCCTCGCCGGTGGCCGTCAAAGGCTCCTTCCCCTGCCCCGCAAGATATGCCTCCAGATTGTCCAGTTCCCGGAGGTAGGCTTCGGCGGTGAGCGCCGAGCGCTTGCGTACGAGCAGAAGATGAGCCCTGAAACGAGCCCCCAGCTGGGTCACGCTCTCACTCCCATTCTCTCGGCTTTTTCCGCGCCGAATTTCTTGTCGCGCAGGATGGTGGGAATGTCGAGTTCGTCGCCGTCGGCGGCGTTCTCGAAGCCGAAGCCCTTACCGGAACTCTGGATGGTCTGGGTCATGAGGACATAATCCTCGGGTGAAACGTAGTCGCTGGAGGGTTTGCGGATTTCCGTCCTGGCTCTCAGGATGGCCTTCTGGGCCTCGATTTCCTTGGGATCGGCGCGCCGCGGTCCGAATCCCGTGGCGATGACCGTCACCCTGACCTCGTCGTCGATCATGGGATCGGTGACGAAACCGGCGATGATATGAGCCTCTTCGGCTGCCTTTTCCGTGATGAAGTCGACGATTTCCTGGTATTCGACGAGGGAGAAATCCTCGCCGCCGGTGACGTTGACGAGCACGTTCCTGGCTCCCTCGATCCTGGCGTCCTCGAGAAGGGGGTTGTTCACAGCCTTGCTGGCCGCGTCGGTGGCGCGATTCTCGCCCGTGCCGATTCCTATGCCCATGATGGCGTCGCCTTGTCCCTGCATAACGGTGCGGACGTCGGCGAAGTCGATGTTGATGTCGCCGGCCAGGGTGATGAGATCGGAGATGCCCTGCACGCCCTGCCTCAGCACTTCGTCGGCCAGGAGGAAGGCCTGCTTGATGGGCGTTCGCTTGTCCACGACCTTCAGAAGGTTCTGGTTGGGTATGACGATGACCGTGTCGACGGCCTGGCGAAGTTTCTCGAGGCCTTCTTCGGCGATGCGGCCGACGACCTTGCCCTCGAAAGCGAAGGGTTTCGTCACGACGGCCACGGTCAGGGCGCCCATGTCCCTCGCCGTCTGGGCGATGATGGGGGCCGAGCCGGTGCCGGTGCCGCCGCCAAGACCCGAGGTGACGAAGACCATGTCGGAGCCGCGCAGAGCCTGCTCGATCATCTCCCTGTCTTCCATGGCAGCCTTTTCGCCGATCTCGGGTTTTCCGCCGGCGCCGAGGCCTTTCGTGAGCTTCGTCCCGATGCCGAGCTTGATCTCGGCCTTGGAGCGGCCCAGATCCTGGAGGTCGGTGTTCACAGAAATGAACTGCACGTTCTTGAGCCCGCCCGCTATCATTCTGTTCACCGCGTTGGAGCCGCCGCCGCCCGAGCCAATTACTTTAATCACGGTCGGATTGACCGAACTGTCGTCATCGATGATTTCTATAGCCATTTTTCCCTCCATTGATCAGATGAATTTATCCTTGAGCCACGTGACTATTTTCCCCAGACTGGATGCCCTGGATTTTTCCTTATGCGCCGCCGATTGCCCGCGCGAAGGATTCATGGCGAGCTGGTTGTCGGCTTCGATGAGCACAAGCCCTACGGCCGTCGCGAACATGGGATTCCTGTACTCGTTTTCCAGGCCGCCAATGGAAGGCGGCGTCCCCAGATGCACGGGCACCTGGAACACGGATTCGGCCAGCTCCTTGGTTCCCGCCATCAGGGCAGAGCCTCCGGTGAGGACGATGCCCGCCTTGATATCCTTGAGGAAACCCGCCTTGTCCAGCTTTTCCTTGGCCATAAGAAAAATTTCTTCCATGCGAGGCTGGACGATGGCGCAGAGCTTTCTCCGCGGTATCTCCGTAGGCTCCCTTCCGCCGATGCCCGGCACCACGATGAGCTCGTCGGGGTCGATGGATTCGAGCCAGCAGGAGGCGGCTTCGCGCTTCAGGCGCTCGGCCGAGTCCATGAGAACGCTCAGCATTATCGAAATGTCGTTGGTGACCTGCATGCCGCCCGCGGGAACGGCCGAGGTGTACCATGGCTCGCCGTCGCGGAACACCATGAGATCCGTCGTTCCGCCGCCGATATCCATCAGGAGACAGCCGAGATCGCGCTCGTCGTCGGAAAGCACCGATCGCGCGGCGGCCAGGCTGCCGAGAATGCGGTGATCGGTCTTGTATCCGGCGCGATTCACGCATTTGACCATATTCTGGGTCGTCGTCACCGAACTCGTGATGATGTGCACTTCCGATTCGAGCCGCACCCCCATCATGTGCAGGGGGTCGCGGATGCCGCGCTGCGCGTCCACGGTATAGGTCTGGGGCACCACATGGAGGATTTCCCTGTCCATGGGGATGGAAACCGCCTGGGCAGCCTCATGCACCCGCGCTATGTCGTCGGCGGTAATTTCGCGACCCTTGCCCGCAACGGCCACCACGCCTTTGGAGTTGAGACTCTCGATGTTGGCCCCTGATATGCCCAGAACGCAGGAATGGATTTCCCGCCCCGACATGAGCTCGGCCGATTCTATGGCCGAGGTTACCGAGGATAGGGTCGCCTCTATGTTGAGCACGACTCCTCTCCGCAGGCCGGTCGACGGAGCGACGCCCACGCCGATGATTTCGAGTTGATCCTCTTCGTTGAAATCCCCGACTACAGCCCTTGTTGAAGTGGTGCCGATATCGAGACCGACAATGAAGGTGTCAGCCAGTTTGTGCCTCCTTTGTCCTATATACGATGGTACCCGTGCGGAAATCGATCTCTTCGATCTTCTCCGCGCCCTGTCTGCTGGCCAGAATGTCCAGGACCAGCAGCGCCGATCCGAGATTTTTACTCGTCAGTCTGGAAGGCATTCGTATAGGAACCGATTTTCCGGAAGGGAACAGGAGAAGTTCCGCTTCGGAATCGGAAATCTTTTCGATCTTGATCTCTGAGAAAGCCTCGAGCGGCGAAGGATTTTCCTTCGAAATCTCGGCGATGTCGCGCAGCAGAGGCCGCAGGAATTCCGGAAGCTTCTGTCCGGGCACGAAACGCTCGAAGCGAATGCCCGAAAGAACCGGAAGCTTGGTCGTGGCGGCGATGGAATCCATATAGGCGAAGGCTATGCCCTCCCGGTCTATGGCAATGGATTTCGTGCCGATTTCCTCGTTGACGAGGACACAGGCGACCGCCTGCCTCTCCACGAGGTCGACGACGAGCTGATCGGGGAAGGAGCGCCTAACATTCACGGCGGCTATCTTGGGATTGGCGAGTATACGCCCTTCCATGGCGGGCACGTCGGCGTTGACGAGATTGATGTCGGCGGTAAGAAGGAGAGCGTCGGTGATTTCCTTTTCGGTGGTGTTCAGCATCCCGTTCACCGACACCTTGTTCACCCTCGTGACTTCCGGAACGGAAAAGTAGAGCCCTAGCCCCAGCGCGATCAGGAGGATGAAGGCGACGATCAGCTTGGCGTTATCGCTCCGCTGGCCTTCCCTGCTTTTCTCAGCTTGACGTTCCCTGGCGGAGATCGTTTTGGCTATCGAAGCCGCCTTCTGATCATAGAGCCTCTTCGGTTTCTGCTTCGAGCGCGTGGGTTCGGGGGTCTCAGTCTGGAAGCCGCGAGCGCTCCGGTCTACTACTTCCTGCCCTCTGTCTTTCCTGGGCTGGGAAGGCGCGAAACTCTTCAAACCGGGATGAGGCGATGTTCCGGAGGCGCCGGCGAGTCCCGTCTCCCGGCGAGCCGTGCTCCGTTCCAGATATGACAAACCTTCGTGGCTTTTAGGGCTTTTGGCGATTTCAGCCGTTCCTTTGCTCTTCAAGCTCGCCTGTTGGGCGGCCGGCGCCTGGCGGGTCGCGCCCGTTTTCGACTTCGCTAAGGACAAGAGTTCAGCCATTGCCGTTTCCTCCAGAATTCTGCGCCGAACCTGACGGGGATACGGCCGAGAAGCCGGTATCCTTGAGCGCGTTGAGAATCAAACCCCCGGCCAAGGCCGTGGAAAAGAGGGAAGATCCGCCTGCCGAGAAAAAAGGAAGCGCGATGCCCGTGGCCGGAAGGAAGCCGGACACGACACCCAGGTTGATGAGAAACTGCATCGAAAGGAGACAGAGCATACCCATCGCGAGAAGATAACGGAAACCTTCCATGTTTCTGGCGGCGCGGATCACGGCGACGACGAGAAAAATCCAGCAGGCGAAGACCGCTGCCACGCCCAGGAGTCCCATCTCCTCGGCGAAGGCCGCGAAGACGAAGTCAGACTGTATTTCGGGAATGGAGGTGAGTTTTCTCGTGCCAAGCCCCAGCCCTTTACCCCAAAGACCGCCCGACATTATGGCGCGTATGGAATTCTGCACCTGATAGTTCATTCCATGGGGATCGTAGTCGGGGATTATGAAACCCAATACGCGGGTGAGGCGATATTCGGAGGAGGTGATCATGAGAAAGACCGCGGGTATCGCCAAGACGAGGGTACCCAGGAAGAATCTCATCGGCGTGCTCGCGAACCAGAATACGGAGAGGGCAGCCGCCAATGCCAGCATGGATGTGGAAAAATCGTCCTGGAGAAAAACGATGACGCAGCCGAGGACGATGACGAGGAAGGGGAAAATCGCCTCGCCCGCCGTGTTCCTGATGGTTTGATTCTTCTTGTCGAGAATATGCGCGGCATAGAAAATGCTGATGGGCTTCCAGAGTTCGGAAGGCTGGAAATTCGTGACTATGAGATTGATCCAGCGCCGGCCGCCGTTTATCTCGACGCCGATGCCGGGCAGGAAAGGCAGAACCAGCGAGACGAGGGAGGCCATGGCGAACAATCCCGCCAGGTTCCTGAACTTGTCCAGAGGAATGACGGAAGCCGCGATGAAGATGAAAACGGCGGGGAGGAAGAAAATCGCCTGCCGTATCGCGAAGTAACTGGCTCCCCTCTCCATCTTGACGCCGTAGCCTGAAGAGGCCGACCACATCGCGATGAAGCCTATAACCGCCAAGGCCATGAAGGCGCCAGCGAACTTCGCCTCGGGATGGCGCAGTGTCCGGCCCTCGGCCGCCAATTCACGCAGAAGTTTCATCACCATCGCCTACTGAATCTTCAGCGTCGAAAGCGCCAGCAGCGCGAACATGCCGCCCATTATCCAGAAACGGACGACAACCTTGGTTTCCTTCTGACCCGAGAGCTCAAAGTGATGATGGAGCGGAGCCATGCGGAAAAGCCTTTCCCCCTTCGTAGCCTTGAAATAGAGCACCTGGAGCATCACCGAGCCGAGTTCCATCACGAAAACGCCGCCGATGAGAAGAAGGAGAATTTCCTTTTTCACGATAAGGGAAAGGACGCCAAGAACGCCTCCGAGAGCGAGAGAGCCAGCGTCGCCCATGAATACCTCGGCGGGATGGGAATTGAACCAGAGAAAGCCCGTACAGGCGCCCAGAAGGGCCAGATTGAAGACGGTCAGCTCGCCGGCGCCCTTGACGTAGGGAATGCCGAGGTAGTCAGCCCAGTCGGCTCGTCCGCTCACATAGGTCAGTATGGAAAAGGCGATCACAGCCATTATGACAAGGCCCGTGGCGAGCCCATCGAGACCGTCGGTGATATTCACGGCGTTCGACCAGGCGGTGACATAGATCATGGCCAGGGGAATCCAGAAGATGCCCAGGTCGAGGACGTGGTTCTTGAAGAAAGGCAGGTACACTTTCGTGGAATACTCGCCGCCTATGGAATAGAGGCTTACGGCGGCGACCATGGAAACCAGGAACTGAAGAGAGAGTTTCTGGACCGCTGAGAGCCCGTCCGAATTGTGTTTCTTAATCTTCAGCAAGTCGTCGGCGCAGCCTATCGCCCCGAATCCCAGGAGGGAGAAGAGGACGATCCATGTCAGGGGGTTTCGGATATCCTGCCAGAGAAGGACGGAAATCGCCACGGCGGCGATTATGAGGATGCCGCCCATCGTGGGGGTGCCGGTCTTCGCCAGATGGCTCTGGGGTCCGTCCAGCCTGACCGATTGTCCGAACTTCAGAACGCGCAGTTTTCTGATAACGAAGGGGCCAAAGAGAAAGACGATGAGAAGGGCGCTCAGTGCCGCGTATGCCGACCTGAAGGTCAGGTAACGGAAAATATTGAAGGGAGAAAAGTATTTAACGAGCGGAAGCAGTAGTTCACGAAGCATGGGCGGCCCCCTTCGTTGCGGTTGGATTGATACCGTTTATCTCCTCGGCTTTAGCGCTCTCGCTGACCCAGCCCTGATCGAAAAGGACCTTAGTGAAACGCTCGAGCGCGAGGCCCCGGGATGCTTTGGCCAGGACGAGATCGCCCTCCCTCAGGTAATCCAAAACGGATTTCTTTAAAGACTCGATATCGCTTGTGTGAAAAATGATCCTTCCGGGACGGCTTCCGGCGGGGCCGCGTTTGGCTGCCGACAAGGCCGCCTCGTAGCTCGCCTTCGCTTCGTCGCCGAAGAAGAAAAGGCCATCGGCGGCCGAGGATTCAGCCTTCCTGCCCATCGCCTCATGCTCGTCGGCCGATGTGTCGCCCAACTCGCGCATCGAGCCCAGGACGTAAATCTTCTTGCCCTCGCATTCGACCGAGTCGCAGAGGCTTATGGCGGCTGCCACGCTTTCGGGATTAGCGTTGTAGCAATCTCTCACGAGGAAGATTCTGCCTTCGAAGATTTCCGAGCGGCCGAAAAGCGGCGTTACCGAGGCAAGCCCGGAAGCGACCAGTTCGGGATCGCGCTCCAAGTCGGCGGCCACCGAAAGCGCGGCCAATGCGTTGAGCAGGTTGTGTTCTCCCGGAAGCGAGAAGGTAAAATCCTGACCCAGCCACCGAAGCCGCCAGCCTCGAAGGCCAAGGCTCTCGACCTCTTCCAGCCCCTTCGTCGAGCGGAAACCGAATTCGGAAATCCGGCCCGAGACGTCGGTCTTCAGGAAGTTTTTGTAGGGATCGTCTTCCCATACGAAACCGCGCTGCGAGCCGCTGAATCTGGAGAAAATTTTCTTCTTCTCATCGGCGATGCCCTGGCGCGTGCCTATCATGCCGATATGCGCGGTACCGATATTCGTTATTACGGCGATGTCTGGCTCGTAAATGGAAGCCAGCTCGTCCATCTCTCCCTTCCTGTTCATGCCCATTTCAAAAACCCCCACCTTGTGGGAGGCCTTGAGGGCGAACATCGAAAGGGCAAGGCCTATATCCGAATTGAGGTTGCCTTCATTCATTATGAGGCTGCCGGCGGGATAGGTCGGCAAAAGCGCGGCGCCGATACATTCCTTGGTGGTCGTCTTGCCCGAGGAACCGGTGATGCCGATGCGCAGAAGCCCCTTCATCCTCCGCCTATGCTCGCGAGCCAAGGCCTGGAGCCCCGCCAGGGGGGATTGCACGAAGATCAGGCACGCTTCGCCAAGTTCGGCAGCGCCAAGTTCGGCAGCGCCAAGTTCGGCGGCGCCAAGTTCGGCGGCGGCGATCGCGCTTTCTTTTTTGTCCAGCGCGGCCAATACGCAGGAAGCGCCCTGCCTCAGGGCCGCCGCGATGAAATCGTGACCATCGAAATTCTCGCCGGGCAGGGCTACGAAGAGAGAGCCCTTCCCCGCTTTCCTGGAATCTGCGGTCACGTCGAGGATTGGGGCTTCCAGATTGCCTCTGCAAGCGCCCCCGATCATGCCGGCCGCTTCGCCAGCGGAAAACAGGACCCTGGTATCAGTCATGAACGCCGTCCCCCGCCTTCTTGGCCGAGCTCAAAGATGTTCCCGATCCCAGAGCCTGCGAGATACTCTCTCCCGACGGCGTCAGCTGGATTCTCAATTTTTCCTCGGGCAGGGCTTTCTTGAGTCCCATGCGGCTGGCCATGGCTTCCGTTCTTTCCCTGCTCGAAAGAAGGGCGATTTCCGCCTCGATTTTTCGGTTCTCGGCAATCCAGCTCTCCTGTTCCTCTTCGAGAAGGCGAGCCTTGGCCGAAAGGTCGGTGAAGCGGCTCGACTGCCAGACCATGCCCAAGGCAAAAAAACCGGCCAGAATCATGAGGGTCCAGAAGCGTCCGATTTTCATTCCCGCGCTCCTTTCATTCCCGATGCCGCGGCGGCCGAGGGCGCGCGCAGGGCGCGCAGCTTCGCCGATCTGGAAGCCGGATTCGTCCCGCATTCCGCGTCGGTAGGAATGCGCGGCTTTTTGTAGATTTCCTCGTAGCCTTTATTTCTGCTATAGTCTTTGCATAGTTTTTTGGCGATTCGGTCTTCCAGCGAATGGAAGGAAATGACGGCGAGAATTCCGCCCGGCGCGAGCATATCCACGGCGGAGGCGAGCCCCTTTTCTTCTCTTTCCAGTTCGTTGTTCACTTTTATCCGCAATGCCTGAAAGGTTCTTGTGGCGGGATGTATCCTGCCGTATCGGTAGGAGGACGGCACGGCGCCCGCCACGATGGAAGCCAGGGCCTTGGATGTCCTGATGGGCGCGTTCCTGCGCGCCTCGAGAATCGATTTCGCTATGCGCCTCGAATAGCGCTCCTCGCCATACTGATAGATGACGTCAGCCAGATCGCTTTCCGTCATTTTATTGACCAGATCGAAAGCTGAAGTCTCAGCTTCGGGGGAAAAGCGCATATCGAGAGGTTCTTCGTTCGCGAAGGAAAAACCCCGCTTGGAATCGAGATAGTGATGCGTCGAGACGCCGAGGTCGAAAAGGATGAAGTCGGGTCTTTCAAAGCCGGGAAAAGAAGCCCACGCTTCCAGAACCTCGTCGAAATAGCCGGCCCGGATTTCCAGCCTGTCGGCGAAGACCCCCAGCCTGGCCGCCGAACGCTCCCTCGCTTCGGGATCGGCATCGATGCCGACGTAACGGACGCCGGAGGATCGCGAAAGTATGGCTTCGGCATGGCCGCCGGCGCCTAAGGTGCAGTCGGCCACGAGCGCGTTGGGTTTGCCTACCATATCGAACAGTTCGAGAATCTCGGCGAGCATCACCGGCGTATGGAGAATGACGGGGGCTTCAGTTCCGTCCGGGGAAGTCGATTTCTCTTTCATGGATACCCCGACGCCTAAAGCGTCAGGCCTCCGAGATCTTCGGTGTCGCTCAAGAAGGCGCTTTCGTTGTCGTTTATATATTTCTCGTATTCTTCAGCGTTCCAGATTTCGATGTATTTGGAAATTCCGAGAATGATGCACTCGCGAGACAGCCCCGCCCACTCCCTCAATTCCTGGGGAATGGAAATCCTGCCGAGGCGGTCCACCTCGACGCCTGTGGCCGGAGCGATTATCCTGCGCTGTACATGCCGTGATTTCGCCTGAAACAGGCTTGTGTTCGCCATGAGTTTCTGGGAGAGATCTTCCCACTGGAGAGGAGGAAAAAGCCAAAGGCATTTGTCGACACCCTTGGTAAGGACAAGATTCGTTCCCGGCAGTTCGCTTCTCATTCGCGCGGGGAGTGAGATCCGTCCTTTTTCGTCCAGGGTGTTCCTGAACTCGCCAGTTAGAAGGTTCATACCACTATTTCCTACTATTTCCCACAATTTACCACTACAACTCAATTTTACCCTTTATAGGAAAGCTGTCAACGAAAAGAGAGGGAAAGAATAGACAGAAACAATATTTTTTCGCGGAACAGCTACACGAGCGTATAGCGGTATACCCTCTGCCGGACCGGTCCGACGGCGGCGCGGCAATGGGGAAAAGATCATTCAATGCAATGATTTATTGGTTAATTCAATATTCTGCATGCATTTTTCTTGGACTCTGCCAAGAAATGACGATAGGAGCGTCCGGAAGCGGCTTTCTCAGGTCAGGAGTTCGCGCGCCAGTCCATGGAGCAGGGCGGAATCGACGCGCGGATGGGCGTATATTCTGATCCTTCTGAGCGACTGGACGAGACTTTTCAGCGATTCGGGACCGAATAACCTTGTCCGGGAGGAGAAGGCTTCGCGGCCGTCGCGCGTTTTCACCATCAGATTAGTCTCGAAATCTATCGGCTCCGGAATATCGATCACGATATCCGATTCCCTAACGTTGGCCGCCATAGCAAGAGCCATCTCCGCTTCGAGTCTTTTCCCGAGCTCGTTGAGGTCGGCATGGACGGCGTTTTCGGCGTCATAGCTGATTTCGCCGACGAGATTGTACATCCTTCCCGCGAAGGCATCCTCGGCCGGCTGGAAGAATTCGGCTGGGCCGGCCGCCGTAAGGCTTCTGAATCCGGCGTCGTCGAGGCCGTAAAGATTTTCCGGTACGATGGCGCCATGGGTAAGTCCGAGCAGGACGGACTTTTTGACCATGGAGGTGGCCGAGCGCACCGTATGATGCCAATAGACGGATCGGTACATCTGATACTTCGAAAAAAGCAGGGCTTCTATGCTCATTTCGCCGCGCACGTCCACAGTAAGCAAATCATCATCCACCAGGATGCGGCGCAGGATGAAGTCGGCGTCCTGTATTCCATAGGGTATGCCGCAATAAAAAGCATCGCGCGTCAGGTAGTCGATCTTGTCGGGATCGAGTACTCCCGAGAGTATACGCCTGAACAGCCTGGTTTCCCTGTCGTCGGGAAGGGAACGATCGCGATCGATGATCGCGGCCACCTGTTCGGGATCGGCCTCGCAGTCCAGGATTGCCGTGCGCAGGGGTTCCTGCAGCACAAGATCTCCCGCCAGAGCCTCATGAGCCGCCAGCGGAAGCTCTTTTAGCGAATGGGCGAAGGGGTAATGCCCCAGGTCGTGGCTGAGGGCGGAGACGAGAAAGGCGCGAAGCCCTTCCGGGCTCGCGAAGGAAATCTGGCCGCGTTCGATGAGCGACAAGGCCAGGCGCCGGGCGATATAATATACGCCCATGCTGTGGCCTCTCCTCGTATGGGTCGCGCCCGGATAGAGGTACGTGACGGGACCGAGCTGCCGCACCCCATCCAGAACCCGAAACGGCGCCGTTTTCGTAAGCTCGAAGAGGGATTCGTCGAAATGCATGTCGCCCCAGACGGGGTCGCGAATCACGTTGTCAAATTTTTGCGAAACGGAAAGCAGTAGACCGAGATCCGACATATGACTCCTCGAAAAAGCTTGGGCCGATAGGCCGCGGCCGCATCTCACGGTCTAGCACAGTAACCCGCAGCCCGCAAGAGGATGTATTGAAAACGCCATGCGCGAGCATCGGCCACCGGCGAGGAGGGTCGACGCCCGATCGGTTGAGGAAGCCGGCGGAATTTGCTATTGTCAGGTATGCAATTCCTGAAGGGTGAGGCCTATCTGGCCGCGAGAGGGTTCCTCGGTCATCTGCTCGATGAACTGCCCGGTTACGGGAGGGTGGACGAAGAGCTGGTCGGCTGCTGGAGCCCCGATTCTTCTCCGCTTCCCGAGACGAAGCCCAAGAATATCTACTGGACGCGCAATGTATGGAAAGAGCCTTTTCTCCTAGAATTCGATTCCATATCGCAGGCGGCCAAAGCGCTGCGCGCCGTCCAGAGGAATTGGGCGGCCTACCCTACCCGTCTGCACCGAAGGACAGCCCTGATCGTCGACACCCTGCCCCATGTCCCGGTCAAACCGAAAGCCTTTCCATTCTCCCTGCCCGAATCGCCTATGGGAAGCTTTACGCTGCTCGACGAACATCTGCTCCTCGGTTCGGCCCGCTGCTCCAGCCCCTTTCCGAACGGGGAATTTTCCTTCGTGGAAGACAAGGAAGGCCCGCCTTCGCGCGCTTACCGAAAACTATGGGAAGCTCTTCTCTTCGCCGGCCGACTCCCCGCTCCGGGAGATCTCTGCGTGGACGCCGGCGCCTGCCCAGGAGGCTGGACCTGGGCCCTGGCCGGGCTGGGCGCCAAGGTCATCGCCATAGACAGGGCGCCCCTCGACGAATCCGTGGCGGCGATGCCGGGGGTACGCTACATGAAACACGATGCCTTCACCCTGAAACCAGGCGATATCGGCCCCGTGGATTGGCTCTGTTCCGACGTGATCTGCTATCCCGAGGCTCTTTTCGACTGGATATCGGCATGGAGGGAGTCGGGCCTGGCGAAGAACTTCATCTGCACGATCAAGATGCAGGGACCTTCGTTCGACAAGGTGACGACCGATAAATTCGCGGCCATTCCCGGCTCCAAAGTCATCCACCTCTGGCACAACAGGCACGAACTCACCTGGATAAACGTGGGGAATTCCGGCGTCGACCGGTAGGAGTCCGGCTCTCACCCGGCTTTTTCGGCAAACTTGGCCTTCATTCTCGCTAATACGTCCTTTCGCAGATCCTCTTCTGAACGGGCGCTCTCCACGGGATCTTCCGACTTGAGGAATTCCTCGGGCAGTTCCGCCAGGAAGGGAGAGGGCGCCGTATCGACCGCCTGCATGCGGTGCTTTCTTCTCAGGCAGCGGCTCAGGAAAAGCCGCTTTTTCGCCCTCGTCAGGGCTACGTAAAAGAGCCGCCTTTCTTCTTCAAGGTCCCCGTCGCCTTCCTCGAGGGATCTCGCGTGGGGCAGGATCCCCTCCTCGCAGCCGGGGATGAAGACGACGTCGAACTCCAGCCCCTTCGCCGAATGAATCGTGAGAAGACTTATCTTTCCGTCGTCATCGTCCGGATCGTCGCGCGTGACAAGGGCGACGCGCGCCAAATAGGCGAAGAGTCCTTTGTCCATCGTGTCAGGATCTTTTTCCCAACGCTCGATAGATGCGGCGAGCAGCTCTATGTTCCTGTATTTCCACGCCGCCGTCTTGTCGTCCGACTTATATTCCTCGAGCAGATAATACCAGTAGCCGATCCTGTCCACCATCTCCCTCAGACAGGCCGAGATCGGTTTTTTTCTCGACAGAAGCGTTTCGCGAAAGCTCGTCAGATAGGCGAAGAATTCCATGGCCTCGCGCACCGACTTCACGTTGGAGAGAGGATCCTGAGAACGTTCGATGATTTCGAGGGCCATATGCATGGACATATTGCGCGAGCGGGAAAAGCCTGATATTTTCTCGAGCCCCACCTTTCCGATGCCGCGTCTCGGAACATTTATTATCCTCAGGACGCTCATGTCGTCGTCCAGGTTGGCCGCCGCCTTGAGATAGGCGAGCATGTCCCTCACTTCCTTGCGTTGATAGAACGAGGGCCCCCCCGCTGTCCTGTAAGGCAGGCCGGCCTCCATGAGCGATTCCTCTATCACCCTCGCCTGCGAGTTCGTCCTCACGAGGATGCCGAAGGCGTCCCACGCCAAACCGTCGGCGATGCGCAGGGTTTTCATCCTGAGGATGATGTTCTCGGCCTCCTCGGCTTCGTCCTCAGTCTCGTCGAGAAGAATGGGAACCCCAAGGTTCTTCGCCGGCGACCACAGATTTTTTTTCTTTCTTTTAACGTTGTGCGTTATTAAAGCGTTGGCCGCTCCCAGTATGGTGGAGGTAGAGCGGTAGTTTCTTTCCAGCTTTATTTCGACTATGCCAGGATTATCCTTTTCAAATTTTTCCATGTTTCCGAAGTTCGCTCCTCGCCATGAATAGATGGATTGATCGTCGTCGCCCACCGCGCAGACGTTGTCCGACGCGAAGGCCTTGATGAGTTCGTACTGCTGAAGCGACGTATCCTGGAACTCGTCGATCATGACGTAGCGGAATCTCTTTTTAAGCGCGTTGGCCGATTCTGGAAACGCGTGGAATATCTCGAGGGGCATGGCGATGAGATCGTCGAAATCGACGGCGTTGTAGAGACGAAGGCATTTTCTGTATTCCTCGAATAATCCCTCGTAGGCGTCGCTTCCTACGGCATCGGCTTCGCGCGCCCCGGCCGTCGGCGAAAACCCTGTTCTCCTCGCGGAGATGAACGCTGCCGCCTTGGCCGCGTCGAAACCTTCCATCCCGAACCCCAATTCCCGGGCGCATTCCTTGGCGGCCTGCATCCTGTCCTGTTCATCGTAGATGGTGAAGTTTTCCTTCCAGCCGAGCCTGTGGATTTCCTTCCGGAGAAACCAGGCGCCGAAGGAATGGAAGGTGGAGACGATCAGGTTCTTTAGAGGGAGCCCCGTGAGCTCCCTGGTGCGCTCGGCCATCTCGCGGGCCGCCTTATTAGTGAAGGTAAGCGCGAGTATGGATTCCTGCGGCGCTCCCATGGAAAGAAGCCGAGCGATCCGGTACGTGATCACGCGGGTCTTGCCCGAGCCTGCCCCCGCGATGATGAGAAGAGGCCCTTCGGTGGTCGTGACGGCTCGGTATTGTTCCGGATCGAGTTCTGAGGCAAAGTCGATAGCCATAGTATCCTTGTTGCGAGGCTGAGCTGCGGTTTCCCTAAACGATCAGATGGATTTGAAAAAAATCGACGTGGCCCCGGCGCCCATCAGGGCGACGAGAAGCGTGACGATTATGCCGGCGACGACAACGCCGCCCACTATCGCGAGACAGGATTTTTTCCAATTCATGCCCAGGATCCAGGCGCCGAGCGTTCCCGTCCACGCTCCGGTCACGGGAAGCGGGATGGCGACGAATACAAGGAGTCCCCAGTACCCGTATTTCTCGACCTTGGCGTGTACTTTCATCCTGGTCTTTTCGACGAAACGATCAAAAAAACCTTTGTACCAGGTCCATTTATAGAAAAGTTTATGGAGTGTCGATAGGAAGAGAAAAGCGATGAGGGGGACAAGAGCGTTGAAACCGATGCCGATAAGGGCGGCGGCAAGAAGATCCGTACCCCTGAGCACGGCGAAGGGGATGGCTCCCCTCAATTCCGAAATGGGAAGCATGGCGAGCAACGCCGCAAGAAGATTAGTCGTCGTATCCATTACGGGCGATTATAACCGCTTCGCCGAAAATATTAAAGGAGACGGAGAGATTTTATCGCCGGGAGCCCGAAAGGAAAGAGACGACGGTACGGGAGAAGAGGTCGGGATCGGCTTCCATCCATCGAATGCCGGGCAGGGCACGCAGGAATGTCATTTGACGTTTCATGTATTGGTTCGTATGGAGTTCTATCGCCTCGGCTATATCGCCCCGCGGCGCGCCCTCCATGGAGAAGAATTCGCTGTAGCCAATGGCCTTGAGCCCCGGGTTTTCGGCGGTATAGCCCGCTGACTTAAGCGCGTCGACCTCCTCCGCGAGGCCCGCTTCGAACATCTTTTCAACCCGGGCATGAATGCGTCGCTTCAGCTCGTCACGGGGTCTTTCGACGCCCAGGATGAGAAATTCGTAACCGGAGCGCGGCTCGCTGGAGGGAGCGAAATAGGAAGGCGGCTGCCCGCTCATCCTCAGAATTTCCACCGCTCTCGTCAACCGATATAGATCGCGTTCGTTGATCCGGGCGGCCGATGCCGGGTCGGCTTCCGCAAGCTGGCGCCGGAGCTTCTCCGGCCCCAGCCTTTCCAGGTCTCCCGCGACTTCCTTCCTAACGGCGGGGTCGGCGGGAGGAGCCGTACCCGTTCCGCAGACGAAGCTTTTCAGATAAAAGCCCGTGCCGCCGGAAATTACCGGTACGATATTCTTTTCGGCCAGGGAAACGCACAAGGCGTCGGCCAGGCGGACGAATTCTCCCGCCGTATACTGTTCGTCGGGATTCTTGATGTCGATCAGATGATGGGGAAGCCGGCAAAGGAGCTCGGCCTCTGGCTTGGCCGTTCCTATATCCATCCCCCTGTACGCCTGCATGGAATCGGCGCTTATGACGGCGGCGGCGGAAGGAAGGTTTTCATTGTCGGGCCGGATTTTCCCGAGGGAAGCGAAAAACGAAAAAGCTCCCCGACCAAAAACGCTGTCAAGGAGCTCTGTTTTGCCCGATGCCGTCGGGCCGGTCACGATAATGACCTTAACCGTTGATGAACCGATAATCCACCTGCTTGCCGAAAACCTGCTGGGCTGCCAGGGATACAACCTTGCCGTTGTTTTTCTCGACCTCGGGCGTCTTCAGCACGGCCAGCTGGAATGCCCGCCTGTTTACGGCGACGGCTAGTTCGTATGAGTTGGTATTGTAATTTATCAGTTGTTCGAGAGGCATTATCATTATTCGCTCCTATGGACCATTCTGTCCGCTTTCAATTACAGACCAAGCTCACCCAAACGCTTATCCAGACTGTCGAGAAGCGAAGCCGCTTCGGATTCCCTGGAAGCTGAAGCTTTCCGATTCTCGCCGCGACACATTTCATCCAAAGTCAGAAGGTTCGTGATGAGGGCAAGTTTGAGCGGATCCACGATTTTCATCTGGCCGGAAACGCCCGAAAGCCTTTCCTTAAGCTCCGAAACCAGGCCTTCGATGTAGGCTCGATCCTCATCGGTGCGAATAGTGAAGGAAACACCGAGCACCTCAATGGGAATAATCTGGGATGGCACTTTCCCGCCTTCCTCAGAATATGTCGAGTTCATGTTCCTCGCCCTGCGACGAGTCTCCGGGGAGCTGCTCGCCACGAAACGATGCGCCGAGAAAAGGCGACTCCTGAGGTTCGGGGGTTACTGGAGCCTGGTCGACAGTCTCCGCCTTTTCTTCCCCAACAATCGACGCTTCCTCAACAATCGACGCCTCGTCGGCGACGGCCGCATCGGCGTTGCCGACAGATATGCCCATCACCAGATCCTCGAAGGCATCCAGCTTCTGGAGGGCATGCGTCAGTCCTTCCTCTATCCTCGACTGTTCCCTCTGGAGTTCTTCGGCCTTGGATTCGAGATCGGCGGACTTGCGCTCCGCCGCGAGGGTTCGATCCCTGTATGAAGCGTTCTCGGCTTCGGCATCCTTGACCCTTCCCTCGGCCGTCCTGACCCTTTCCTCCGCTGCCGCGAGACGCGCGTTGAGGTCCTGGATCAAAGCCTCGGAATCAGAGGCGGTTCGAATGGATGCCGCGGATTTACTCTCGAGCTCTGAATAGGCTGCCTTGACCTGCTCCTCGGAGCTTGAGGCTTCTATGAGACGCTGCTCGAGTTCGGCATTTTCCCTGCGAAGCTTATCGATCAGCACAACCGCTTTTTCAACCCGCGCCTCGAGGGCGCGGATTTGCTCGAGACTTACCATGGCCTCAGACCTTCAGCGCCGCTTTCGCCTGCTCGACGATAGCGGAAAAAGCCGCCGGATCTGTGATGGCGAGATCCGCGAGAACTTTCCTGTTCATCGTTATGTCGGCCTTGTTGATGCCTTCGATGAACCTGCTGTAGGTGAGATCCTGAGCCCTGCAGGCCGCGTTGATACGGGCGATCCAGAGAGTCCTGAACACGTCCTTCTTGTCGCGCCTGTCCTTGTACGCGTCGGAGAGAGCTTTCGCTACCGCGTCCTTCGCGACCTTGTAATTGGAATGGCGTCTTCCCCAATAACCTTTGGCTATCTTGAGTATTTTCTTGCGGTGATCTTTGCGTTTGGTGCCGTCTACTGCTCTTGACATTGCATTTCTCCTGTTAAGCCCGAACTAGCCGTTGGGCAGAAGCTTTTTCTTGATCTGGTGCATCGGACCAGCAGCGACAAAACCCGGCTTCCGCAGATTTCTCTTCCGCTTCGCACTCTTTTTCGTCAAAATATGGCGAAGATTCATTTTCTTGTATTTTACCTTACCGCTGGCGGTAAGGGTAAACCGCTTGCTGGCGGCTTTCTTCGTCTTCATCTTGGGCATGATCTACCGTCCTTCTCGTAGTTTCATAAAACTTCGCTGATCTCGGGCGTCGGTTCATCCGAAACAGCCTGCTTTTTGATGATGGAGGCTTTCGGCTGAAGCACCATGGACATGAATCGGCCTTCCATGAGGGGCAGCTTCTCCATGATATAGTAACCTTCCAGCTTGGTTAGGATCTTTTTAAGGATCTGTTCGCCAATCTCCGTGTGCGCAAGCTCGCGGCCGCGGAACCTGATGGTTACCTTGACCTTGTTGCCCTGCTCAAGGAATTCCTTGACATGGGCAGATTTGAAATCGAGGTCGTGGCCTGCAATCTTCGGCTGCATGCGGATTTCTTTGAGCTCCGCGGCCTTGGTATGCTTCCTCGTATCCTTGATCTTTTTTTCCTGCTCGAACTTGTACTTGCCATAGTTAAGCAACTTACAAACGGGGGGAACCGACTGGGGTGCCACTTCGACGAGGTCCAGGCCGATCTCCCTGGCGATCTTGATCGCCTCGAGGGTCGGAATGATGCCTCTCTGTTCACCCTTGTCGTCTATAAGCCTTACTTCACGCACGCGAATCTGCTCATTGATCCGCAAATCCTTGTCTGCCAACTGACCTCCTCTAGCGCAAACCCGTTCGTCCGTTACGGGGATCGGCCTACGGGTTTACGCGCCTGTTGCACATGCGGTTGGTCACCTGCACAGGCGCGACGCGTATATTACCATATAATTTCAAATCGGGTAAATACCTGCAATGCCCCGATGCGCGAAAAAGGCCGCGCAAAAGGGCGAAAAACGGCTCAGGCTTTTCCTGCCGATCCTAAAACCTCTATGTTCTTGTGCATATAAAGCTTCTTGAGCTCGTCGCGGGCCGGTCCAAGGTACTTGCGGGGATCGAATTCGTCCGGTTTCTCCGTGAGCACCTTGCGGATGAGGGCTGTCATGGCCAGACGTCCATCCGAGTCGATATTGATCTTGCACACGGCGCTGCGGGCGGCCTTGCGGAGCTGTTCCTCGGGAATGCCTACGGAATCCTTGAGCCTGCCGCCATACTGTTCGATCATCCTCACATATTCCTGGGGAACGGAGGAAGAACCGTGGAGAACGATGGGGAAGCCGGGAATGCGCTTCTCGATTTCCTCGAGGATATCGAAGCGGAGGGGAGGCGGAATGAGAACGCCGTCAGCGCCTCTGGTGCACTGCTCGGGCTTGAACTTCGTCCTGCCGTGGCTCGTTCCGATCGAGATCGCCAGGCTGTCGACGCCGGTTTTCTTGACGAAATCCTCGACTTCGGCGGGGCGGGTGTAGTTGCTGTGTTCGGAGGAAACGTCATCCTCGACGCCGGCCAGAACGCCGAGTTCCCCTTCGACCGTCACGTAATCCTTGCGCGAATGGGCGTATTCGCAGACCTTTTTGGTGAGGGCGACGTTCTCGTCGTAGGGCAGATGGGATCCGTCGATCATGACGGAGGAAAAACCGTTTTCTATGCAGTCGACGCAGAGTTCATAGGTGTCGCCATGGTCGAGATGAAGGACGACGGGGATGGGGTAGCCTAGTTCCTTGGCGTATTCCACGGCGCCGCGGGCCATGTTGCGCAGCAGGGTGGAGTTGGCGTATTTGCGCGCGCCTGAAGAAACCTGCATGATGACGGGGCTTTTCGTCTCCACGCATGCCTGGATTATGGCCTGCATCTGCTCCATATTGTTGAAGTTGTACGCGGGAAGGGCATAACCGCCCTTTACCGCCTTGGCGAACAGCTCGACGGTGTTGGAAAGTCCAAGTTCCTTATAGCTTGTCATGATACCTCCGAAAATTGGGCGTGATGCTTCTTTCCGCCCGCGATTCCTGCTAATCTTATGGAGAGACCAATAGATCGTCAAGCAGGCGGAGGGCGGAGAATCATGGAACAACGCGTATGGGCGGAACGAAGAGCGAAACCGCGGGGGCTTTCGCTTCTCGCCGCGTTGCCGGTTCGCTGGTTTGCCGCGCCGCTTCTCCACTTGCTCGCCGGCATGCTTGTCCTCATGCTTGTCTTTTCCTGCGGCGGCCGGACAGTCCCGAAGCCCGAAGACGGGGTCGCGGGCTTCATGGACGAAGCCTTCGCGGTCCTGCTGCCCGAAGCCGCGGAAATACTGGCCAGGCTTCCCGACGGATCAAAACCGGGATCGGGAATGGAAGCGGAAATGGGAGCGAAGCCAGGGAAGATAGCGGAACCGATCGAGACTTCAGCCCCGATTGCCCTGGCAGCCATCGAAACCGCCGCGGAAAGAACGATAGGGCAATGGATGAAAAACGGCGAAACCATGCCCAAAGCCCTTGTCGCGAGCCCCTTGGCCGCGTACGGACTCGCCAGCGCAGCTGGCGCCGCCCGCGCAGCTGGCGCCGCCCGCGCGGCGGGCGGCAGGCGCGCGTCCCTGCCCCAGCTTGTCGTCCCCTTCGCCTCCGGTTTTAGCCTCGATCCGGCGACGAAAATCCACGCCATCGAGTACGATTTCGACGCCGCCTATTCCGCCATGGGCAGGAAGGCCGCCCGATATCTAAGGAAAATTTCCGGAAAACAAGGGAATGCCGCCTACTGCGGAATTGTCTACCAGGAAAACTTCATGAGGGGAAGGTCGGCGCTGGATGCTTTCGTGGCCGCCTTCGAAGCCGAAATCGGCAAGGGACGGCTCGAGGTCAGGCTGCTCGACAAGGAACTTCTCGCCGTGGATCCGACAGGGGCGACGAAGGAAGCGATCCTGGGACTTATAAAGCCGGCAGTTCCCGTCGAGCGCGGTTCCGTCAACGGAAACGAGGCGGGGGGCGCGGCTGTCGTGGTGCTGGCCATCGATGACGCCTTCGTCGCCGAATCGGCGGCTGCCGATTCGCTCGCGGAACCTGCCGCGACAGGCAAGGCAGTCCCGATGTTCCTGGCGGACCAGAGTTCCTGGGGCATGCAGCCGCCCGCGTTCTGGCAAAAACCAAGGCTTTACAGGTATGTAATTTGGGGCGATGAGGCGAGCCTGGCCTGGGCGGCAATAGAGGCGGCAAAGAAGCTGGCCGAGGGCCACCCCGTCGACGCGGTCAGGAAGGTTCCGCTTCGCTCCGGCGCCACGTTCCCGAGAATATTCTGAAGGCGTTCGCCTGAGCCGCCGCCGATAATTCCTCCACCGATATTTCCTTAAGTCGCGCCGCCAGCTCTATCGTCCGCCCTATATCGAGCGGCGTGGCGTCCTTCCCGCGATGCGGCATGGGATTCATGTAGGGCGAATCGGTTTCCATGAGCAGTTTATTCAGCGGGGTGAGGGCCAGGGCGCTTCTGAGTCCCTCGGATTTCTTGTACGTGAGGTTTCCGGCAAAGGAAAGCAGGCAGCCGGCTTCCAGGAAATCTTCGGCTTCGCGAGCCCCGTATCCAAAACAGTGAATGATGACGGGGACCGACGAAGCCGCCTCCGTCACGACTGCCAGCGTGTCCTCGAAGGCGTCGCGGGAATGCACGATGAGGGGAAGG
>Ga0074195_1000599_pt1 | contig 65655 bp, 59 predicted proteins | sample EPASupsiteHSE623_FD_64525 | JGI IMG/M metagenome (GOLD analysis project Ga0074195, IMG submission 64525) | Bioremediated contaminated groundwater from EPA Superfund site, New Mexico - Sample HSE6-23 | ecosystem: Environmental > Aquatic > Deep subsurface > Groundwater > Contaminated ...
GCCCGGGGGAGGGAACCCCTTTTTGCAAAAAGGGGTTCCCTCCCCCGGTTCATTCTGGAGGTATTGATCTTATGGAATTACGTGGAACGACCATACTCGCCGTGCGCACGGATGCCGGCGTGGCCGTGGCCGGCGACGGCCAGGTGACGCTTGGCCAGGCGGTGGCCATGAAGCATGGCGCGCGCAAGGTGCGCCGCATGTACAAGGACAAGGTGGTCGTCGGATTTGCCGGGTCCACGGCCGACGCCTTCACGCTTTTCGAGCGGTTCGAGGCCAAGCTGGAGGAGTACGGCGGCAATCTGGTGCGGGCCAGCGTGGAGCTGGCCAAGGACTGGCGCAAGGACAAGTATCTGCGTCGTCTGGAGGCCATGCTCATCGTGGCCGACGCCGGCAACGTGCTCGTGCTTTCCGGCAACGGCGACGTCATCGAGCCCGACGACGGGGTGACGGCCATCGGCTCCGGCGGCCCCTACGCCCTGGCCGCCGCCCGGGCGCTTCTGCGCAACACCGACTTCGGTCCCCGGGAGATTGTGGAAAAGGCCATGGGCATTGCCGCCGAAATCTGCGTTTTCACCAATGACCGCATCGTGGTGGAAACCATCGACAAGCCCCAGTCCGCCTGACGCAATACGACCAGGACGCCGGTCTTGCGAACCGTCCGCCAGTGGCCGCCGCAACCGGCGCTTTTGCAAGGAGCATGCATGCACGCCAATTTGACGCCGCGTGAAATCGTTTCGGAGTTGGACAAGTACATCATCGGCCAGAAGGACGCCAAACGCATGGTGGCCATCGCCATGCGCAACCGGTGGCGTCGCCAGCAGATCGAACCCGGGCTTCGCGACGAGATCGCGCCCAAAAACATCATCATGATCGGCCCCACGGGCGTGGGCAAGACCGAAATCGCCAGACGCCTGGCCAAACTGGCCGGGTCGCCCTTTTTCAAGGTCGAGGCCACGAAGTTCACGGAAGTGGGCTATGTCGGCCGCGACGTGGAATCCATGGTGCGCGACCTGATGGAGATCGGGGTCAACCTCGTGCGCAAGGAAGAGATGGCCCGGGTGGCCGCCAGAGCCGAAAAGATGGCCGAAGAGCGCCTGCTCGACCTGCTGTTGCCCGAATCCTCCCGCCATACCGCCGATCTGCCGGCCGAGCCCGCAGGGGCGATCCCCATGCCGGCCGCCCTGGAAGCCCCGACGCCCGGCGACGCGGGCCTCTCCACCCGCGACAAGCTGCGCAAGCTCTGGCGCGAGGGCAAACTCGACGACCGCATCGTGCCGGTCGAAGTGACCGCCCCCTCGCCCCAGGTGGAAATCATGTCCATGCCGGGCATGGAAGACATGGGCATGCAGTTCAAGGACATGTTTTCCAAGGTGTTTCCCCAGCGCAAAAAGACGCGCAACATGCGGGTCAGGGACGCCTACGAGGTGCTGCTCCAGGAGGAGTCCGAACGGCTGGTGGACATGGACAAGGTGTCCGAGACGGCCAAGGAGCGCGTAGAGCAGACAGGCATCATCTTTATCGACGAGATCGACAAGATCTGCGGCAAGCAGGGCGGCGGCTCCGGGCCCGACGTCTCCCGCGAGGGCGTGCAGCGCGACCTGCTGCCGGTCGTCGAAGGCTGCGTGGTCAACACCAAGTACGGCATGGTCAAAACAGACCATGTTCTGTTTATTGCCGCCGGGGCGTTCCACTTCTCCAAGCCGTCCGACCTCGTGCCGGAGTTGCAGGGCCGGTTTCCCCTGCGCGTGGAACTGCGGCCGCTGACCGCCGAGGATTTCTACCGCATCCTGACCGAGCCGCAAAACGCGCTGACCGTGCAGTACAAGGCGCTTTTGGCCACCGAGGGCGTGACGCTCGAATACACCGACGAGGCCCTGCGCGAGGTGGCCGAGTTCGCCCGCCGCGTCAACGAGGAGACGGAAAACATCGGGGCGCGCCGGCTCTACACCATCATGGAAAAGATCCTGTCCGACCTGTCCTTTTCCGCCTCGGACCAGGGCGGCCAGACCGTTGTCGTGGACCCGGCCTACGTGCGGGAGCAGCTCGTGGACGTGGCCGAGGACCGGGATTTGTCCCGCTACATCCTGTAACAACCGGAGCGCACATCGCATGGATCGGGAACACGCCAAGGCCCGGCTTCTGCTGGAAGCCCTGCCCTACATCCGGCAATTCTACGGCAAGACCGTCGTCATCAAATACGGCGGCCACGCCATGGTGGACGAGGAACTGCAAAAAAGCTTCGCCCTCAATGTCGTCATGCTCAAGTACATCGGCATCAACCCGGTCATCGTCCACGGCGGCGGCCCGCAGATCGGCCAGATGCTCAAGCAGCTCAACATCATCAGCCATTTCCGCCAGGGCCTTCGCGTCACCGACGACGCCACCATGGACGTGGTCGAAATGGTGCTTGTCGGCAAGGTCAACAAAAACATCGTCAACCTGATCAACTTGAACGGCGGCTCGGCCGTGGGCCTGTCCGGCAAGGACGGCCGGCTCATCACCGCCCGCCAGCTCGAAATGGTGCTGGAAAAATCCGACGCGCCGCCGGAAATCATCGACCTCGGCAAGGTGGGCGAAGTCACGGGCATCAACACCTCGCTTATCACCACCCTGCTCGACAAGGGCTTCATCCCTGTCATCGCCCCGGTCGGCGTGGACGAGGCCGGCGCAACCTACAACATCAACGCCGACACCGTGGCCGGAGCCGTGGCCTCGGCCCTGGGGGCCAAACGCCTCGTGCTTTTGACCGACGTGTCCGGCGTGCTCGACAAGGACAGAACCCTTATCTCGTCGCTCGACATCAGGGAGGCCGCCCAGGCCATGGCCGAAGGCGTGCTCACCGGCGGCATGATCCCCAAGGTGACCTGCTGCATGGAGGCCGTGGAGGCGGGCGTGGAAAAGGCCCATGTCCTCGACGGCCGGGTTGAAAACTGCATCATTCTGGAACTGTTCACCAACTCAGGCATCGGCACCGAAATCGTCTGCAAAAAGTGCGCGTCGTAAAGACGAGCGAAAGAGAAGACTGGGGGAAACCTTTCTGGAGAAAGGTTTCCCCCAGACCCCTTTCCAAAGACTTTTAACGGGATCTTATCGATATTTGGCAAGAAGTTGGTCGGGCAGAGCCAGGAGACTGGGTCCGGGGCGTTCACGGAACAGCCCGAGCATCCCCCTGCCTTTCCGTTCAGGGGTCCGGGGGGATGATCCCCCCGGCCGCCGGAGGCATCTTCTCTCCCCTTTTCTTCCCGTCTCTTCTCCTAACTTTCCGCCAGCTTCGCGCCCAGGGCGAACGCCTTGGCACAGTCTTCGGGGAAGACTTCCTCTCGCCGTTTTGCTTTGGCCTTGGCGTCCCAGACCGTGGACAGGTACTTGTCGTAGTCGGTGAACTGGTACGTGTCCGTGGCCAGGAGCGTTTCGCAGCTGCCGAAGGTGCGCGCCAGGGTGCCGCGCAGGCGCTCGAACTGCGCATCGTAATGATAGACGGGCACGTTTTCTTCCGAAATGTTCATGGTGTAGACCAGGGCTGTGGCCAGCTTGCCCGAAAAAATCGAAGCGTAACCTGGGGTATAGGTCAGGTAGGGGAACATCAGGCGCTCCAGGAAGGACCGCATTTCTCCGGTTTCCGCCCCGAAATAGATCGGCGAACCGAGGACCAGGGCATCAGCGGAGGCCACCCGTTCCAGGATCGGGGTCAGGCCGTCCTTGACGGCGCAATGGCCGTAGTTCTTGCCGCCGATGCGTTTGCATTCGAAGCAACTGATGCATCCCTTGAAGTCTACGTCGTAGAGATGCACCATTTCCGTAGTCGCGCCATTTTTGGCGGCCCCTTCCAGAGTCTGTCCAAGCAGCGTGGCGGTATTCCATTTCTTTCTCGGGCTGCCGTTGATGGCGATGACGTGCATAGAGCCTCCTTGGCCGTGGAATTTTCGGTTATGCTGCTTCATAGGCCCGAAAAATCCATGGCGCAAGAGCTACCCAAAAGGGTACCGAGGCACCGAAGCGATACCGCAATGGCGGAATAAAGAAGAAAAGGAGAGAGGAGAACCGAGGCGCTGCCGGAGGCTTCTTCAAAGATTTTTTGGGAGGGGGTCACCCCCTCCCAAACCCTCCCGGACGGAAAACCAGGAGGCGGCTTGCGCCGCGCCCCTGCCTTCCGTTCAGGGGTCCGGGGCGTTCACGGAACAGCCCGAGCATCCCCCTGCCTTTCCGTTCAGGGGCCCGGGGCGTTCACGGAACAGCCCGAACATCCCCCTGCCTTTCCGTTCAGGGGTCCGGGGGGATGATCCCCCCGGCCGCCGGAGGCCTCTTCTCTTCTCCTTCCGTCCTTCCCCTATTCGACCAGCAGCACGCTGTCTTCGCCGTCGAGTTCGGCCACGGCCACGTCGACGTGCTGGCCCTGGTCGGTATGCACGCGTTTGCCGACGTAGTCGGCCTGGATGGGCAGTTGGCGGTGTCCCCGGCGGTCGATGAGCACGAGCAGTTCGACGAGTTTGGGGCGGCCGTAGTCGAGCAGGGCCTCCAGGGCGGCCCGGATGGTGCGGCCGGAGAAGAGCACGTCGTCGATGAGCACGACATTTTTGTCGTCCAGGGAAAAGGGAATATCCGACGGTCCGACCTGGGGCTGGACCTCGCTTTTGGTCCAGTCGTCGCGGTAGAGATTGATGTCGAGCTTGCCGAGCGGCACGTCGCAACGGCCCCGGGCGTCGAGCAGGACCTTGAGCCGCGTGGCCAGTTCCGCGCCGCGCCGCTGGATGCCGACCAGGGCCAGACCGCAGGTCGGGTCGTGGCGTTCGATGATTTCAAAGGCCAACCGTTCGAGGGTGCGGCGCACTTCGCCGGCGGTCATGATCTTTTTCGGTTTTGTCACGGAGATCCCCCCAGGCGCTTTTGTTGCATCTACCCCAAAGCGCGGGACTCTGGCAACGCTTGCGGATTTGCCCGGCGGCAGGCTATTTGACTTTCCGATCGGTCGTGCTTAGTTGCATCGGACGAGCAACTCCCAGGAGGTCCCCATGGTTGAGCTGACGGATAACGCAAAGACCCAACTGGACGGGTACTTTGCCGAAAAAGAAAAAAGTCCCATCCGGATATACCTTTCCTCAGGCGGCTGAGCGGGTCCGAGACTGGCGCTGGCTCTGGATGAGTCGCGCGAAGCGGACACGGTTCTCGAGGTTTCCGGCTACACCTTCGTCATAGAAAAAGAACTGTACGACAAAGCCGCCCCGTTTACGGTCGACATGACCTACATGGGCTTTGCCGTCACCTCGCGGATGGAATTGGGCGGAAGCGGCGGCTGCGGCTCCTCGTGTTCCGGCGGTTCCTGTTCCACTTCCTGACGATCCGGGTGGTTGCGCACCATCCATCACAATCACCGAAGGATTGGCCCTTGTTGGATTGACCAGACGTATTTGACAATCCAATCCTCGGTGATTACCGATGTGGCATCTCTCGTCTGGAGGTCCCCATGGTTTCCCTGACAGACTCGGCTCGCGCCGAACTCGACAATTACTTCGCCGACAAGCAGAAAACCCCTATTCGCGTGTACCTGAACAAGGGCAGCTGTTGCGGTCCGTCCCTGACGCTTGCCCTGGACGAGGCCCGCGACAACGACGACGTGTTCGATTTGAACGGCTACACGTTTGTCGTGGAAAAGGAGCTGATGGCCATGGCCAGCCCGATCTCCGTAGACATGACCGACTACGGCTTTTCCGTTTCGTCGAGCCTGCAGCTTGGCGGCGGTTCCTGTGGTTCCGGTTCGTGCGGCGGCGGCTCCTGCGGCGGCGGCTCCTGCTCCTGATCGTTCAGGGGCTTCACGAAGACAGCCACGGGGCCGGCAGGAAGCCGGCCCTTTTTTTGCGCCCCCGGGCGGCGTTGACAGCGATGGGCCGGAACCTTATGAAATCGTGATGGGAACCAACGCCGGACACGGCTTTTCGCTTACCGACGCGGCCAGGGCCGCACTGGAACAGCTCTTCAGCCAGGCCGGCCGGCCCAGCCTGCGCGTGTTTTTGTCCTTTATGGACGAATCCGGTCCCCGGCTCGATCTGGCGCCTGATGCGCCCCAGGCCACGGACACCCATTTTGCCGACGGGAACTGGCGCTTTATCATGAACACCCTGCTGTTTGAGCAGGCCGCGCCTGTCACGGTGGATGTTGCGCCTGAGGGATTTTGCATCCATTCAGCCCTTGATTTTTCCGAGGCCGGCGGCAACTGCGGCGGGCATTGCGACGCTCACTAGTCTGGCGGCAGCAGCGGCCTCTCCATGCGCGCCGTGGAGTTTTTCCCGCCACGGAGCCGCAACGCCTTGCCACGGAATGCGGCTTTCACTAGTATTCGGATTGGTTGGCGCCAGCCAAAGGAGACCCTCATGCCTGGTAAAATTCTCATCGTCGACGATGAGGTGCACATCCGCATGCTCCTGGAGCAGACGCTTGAAGAATTGGAGGAGGACTACGGCGCCGAAATCCTCTCCGCCCAGAACGGCGAAGAGGGGCTGGAGCTTATCCGCTCCCAGAAGCCGGACGTCGTCTTCCTGGACATCATGATGCCCAAACTCAACGGCTATGAGGTCTGCCAGCGCGTCAAGGACGACCCGTCCATCACCGATATCGGCATCGTGCTCCTGACCGCCAAAGGCCAGGAGGTGGACCGCCGCCAGGGCCTGGAACTCGGTGCCAGCCGCTACATGACCAAGCCCTTTGATCCGGACGAGGTGCTCAAGGTCGCCAAGGAACTTCTCAACCTCGATGCCTGACCGGGTGTTCGTTCCGCCTCCCGGCATGGCGCCGCTCCGCCGCCTGCTCCGCAAGAATGCCTTCGCGCCCCTTCTTGCCAAGGCCAGGGGGCTCTTTGGCGACGGCTGGGCGATCGACATCGTGGAAACCCTGCCGGACGCCAAGGACTTCCAGGACTGGCGGTTTGAACCGTTGCGCCTGGACGGCGAACAGGTAGGATTTGTCGTCTTTCTCCCGCCTCCCGGCCTTTCCAGCCAGGTCTGGCTGCATCCGCATCTGCCCGATCTGTCCCGTTTCATCGCCGATTGCATCGAATCCCAGCTGGCCGGCGAAATCCTGCGCCGCAGTCTGGCCACCGAAGCCCTGACCAAATACCGGGAAATTGCCCTGCTGCACCGGGCCACCCTGGGCCTCAACGGCTCCCTGCGCCCCCGGGACGTGGCCCTGGCCCTGTTAAACGAATGCCGCCAGGGCGGACTGCCGGCATCGGTCGGCATGGTGTTTTTGCTGCCGCCGGGCAGGGAGACGTTTCAGCCGGCTTGCTCCTGCGGCGATGCGGCCGGCTGCCGGCTGGCCGAGGTGGCGGGCTCGACCCTGTTCTGGGACATCACCAAGACCCAGAAAGGCGAAATCATCAATGACCTTGGAGCCGATCGGCGCTGGCGGGACGAGGCGGCCCTGGCGGCGCTGATCCTGTCCCCGCTGGTGGCCGCCAACCGGGTCGTCGGCATGCTGGCCCTCGGCAGCAGCGAGAGGGTCCGTTTCGAAGCCAGCCATCTGCAATACGTGGGCACCCTGGCCACCGTGGCCGGCATCGCCATGGGCAACGCCCTGCACTTCGAGTCCGTCCAGGCCCTGATCAACTCCCTCATGCAGGCCCTGGCCACCGCCATCGACGCCCGCGATCCCTTCACCTCGGGCCATTCCCAGCGGGTGGCCAGACTCGGCGTGGCCCTGGCCAAGGTGGTGCATGAAGACACGACCCATTTCGCGGACGTGGCCTTCAGCCCGAGCGACCTGGAGGAGCTGCTCTACGCCGGCCTGCTCCACGACGTCGGCAAGATCGGCATCCGCGAGGAAGTCCTGACCAAGGCCACCCGCCTGTCGGCCGGGGCCATGGCGGTCATCGGCCAGCGCCTGGAACTGGCCGGACTGCTGGCCGGCCAGGACAATCAGGAGGATTTCGAGAAGCTGTGCCGGCTCAACGCCGCCGACAGCGTCTCCCGCGAGGACGCGGCCTTCATCATGCGGCTGGGCGCCGGCGAGATACCCATCAACGGCCGAAGCATGCCGATTCTGACCGAAGAGGAACTCGCCCACCTGCTCATTGCCCGGGGCAACCTGACCCCGGAGGAACGCCGGGAGATCGAACGCCATCCGGTCGAATCCCATCGCATCCTGCAACACATCCCGTTTCCGGAAAACATGGGGCGGCTGCTGACGATCATCTCCCAGCACCACGAGCGCCTGGACGGGTCCGGCTATCCCTACGGGCTCGAGGACGGGGACATCCTGCTGCAAAGCCGCATGATCGCCATTGTGGACGTCTACGACGCCATCACCAAGGCCCGCCACTACAAGCCGGCCCTGCCCCGGGAAAAGGCCCTGGCCATCCTGTGGCAGGAGGCCCGGGCCGGACGCCTCGACGCCCGGCTGGTGGAACTGCTCGAAGCCCATATCGACGCGGTGGAGCGCGATTGCGAGCGCCTTGCCCAGCGCATGGATTTCTCCGAGTACCTCGGCCAACACGACGCCATGGCCACCGCCGCCAGCTGCTGAACCCGCCGCCAGCCACCCAAATGCAAAAACCGGCTTGCGCCGGCATCGGGCCTGGACCGCCGGTTGCAGGAGGGGCCAGACGTTTTTTGGGGGAACCGCCCGGCTCCCCCGTGATCGCAACGCCCCTACCGCAGGCTCTTTTTGTCGGCCACGGCGGCGCTCAGTTCCGCCTCGGCCACCACGACGTCGCCGACCAGGGCCTGCGCCCGCATCTTGCAGAGGGCCATGCGGCGCTTGAGATCGAAACAGCGCAGGATGAGCTGGTCCCCCGGCGCCACGGGCCGCCGGAACCGGGCTTTCTCCACGCCGGTGAACATGAAGATGCGGTCCCCAAGCGGCCCGTCCAGGGACTTGGACACCAGCACGCCGCCGGCCTGGGCCAGGGCTTCCAGGATCAGCATGCCCGGCATGATCGGCGCGCCCGGGAAATGCCCCTGGAAAAACGGCTCGTTGATGGTCACGTTCTTCAGCGCCGTGATGGACGCCCCCGGCTCGAAGGCAATGACCCGGTCCACCAGCAGAAACGGGTACCGGTGGGGCAACAATTCGAAAATCTCCGCGATATTGATGACGCTGCCGGCATCTGCCGTCATGCTCCACTCCTTCCATGCGAAACGGGCCGGGACGTGGCAACGTCCCGGCCCGTAGTGGTTTCCCGGGAATCGGTCTTATTTGCTCTTGTCGAACTCGGCCTGGATGGCGGCGGTCACGTCCAGCTTGGGATCGTAGTACGGCACGCTGCGGGCTTCGAGAATGACGGTGTAGCCGTTTTTGCCGGCGTATTCGCTGACGACCTTCTGCAGGCGGTTGAGCAGGGGCTGGAGCACGCCCTGCTGGGCCTGCTGCTCTTCCTGCTGCAGCTTGTTGCGGTCTTCCAGGTACTTGCGGGCCTTGCCTTCAAACTCGGCCGTCTTGCTCTTCATGGCGTCCTGGGACAGGGCCACGCTCTTTTTCTGCAGTTCGTCCTGCATTTTTTTGAGCTCGTCGCCCTGGGCGGCCAGGGACTTCTCCCGGGACTCGAACCGGGACTTCAGTCCGGACAGGGCCGACTTGCCGGCGCTGGAGTTGGAAAGGGCGTCATCAAGGTTGATGATGCCGATCTTGCCCTGGGCCTGCGCCGCCATCGGCACGACCAGAACGGCCAAAACGATCAAAACCCGAAACAGAACGCCCATTACTCGACTCCTTGCTCGTTACTTGTTTCGGGGGGCTTTCGCCCCCCGGTTGTCTTGTCCTGTCCTTGTCCGCGGACGCCTCCGCCGTTGCTTCGCAGCCGGGATGGCCGCAGGCGGGGACGGCCCTAGAAGGTCTGGCCCATGGAGAAGCCGATCTGGTGCGGCCACAGGTTGTGGTCCTCGGCGTCGAGGCCGTAGCCGTATTCCACCCGGATCAGACCCATCGGCGAGTACCAGCGCACGCCGGCGCCGACGCTTTTGTAGAAGTCAAATCCCACGTCGTCGTAGTTTCTCCAGGAGTTGCCTGCGTCGAAGAAGCCCACGCCGAACAGGCCGTTGGACTTGCTGATGGGGAAGATGGTCTCAATGTTGGTGAAGGCTTCGGCCTTGCCGCCGATCCGCTCACGGGTCCAGGGGTCGCGGGGCGAGATCTTGTCCACCTCGTAGCCGCGCACGTTGTTGATGCCGCCGAGGTAGAAGCGCTCGTAGACCGGGATGTCGCCGCCCGCGTTGGGGAAGATGACGCCGGCCTGACCGCGCCAGTGGAAGACCATGTCAAGCGGCAGCGGGTAGAAGAAGTTCGAGGTGAACATCGGCTTGACGAAGGCGTCGTCGCCGCCCACGATGCCGCCGGCGTATTCCAGGGACAGGGTGTTTTTGGTGCCCTTGGTGGGCTTGGTGGCGCTGTCCACGGTGTCGCGGTCGATCTCGGCGTAGATCGAACTGGCCCAGTGCCAACCCTTGGACTCGACGATGACGCTCGAGGCAAAGGGGTTGGTGTGGTAGATGTGGTAGTGGTCCAGGCGGTAGTCCCAGGACAGGATCGTGTATTCGCCAAGCGGGTAGCCGAAGCGGAGCTTGGCGCCGGTGGTGCTCTTCTTGAAATCGTCGTAGGCCTTGTAGACCTGATAGATGTCCGCGCCCACGGCCAGATTGGAGTCGTACAGGCGCGGGTTGGTGAACGACAGGATGCCCCGGCTGGACGTGCCGCTGAACATGCCCTGGAACTTGGCGTGGTAACCTTTGCCGAAGAGGTTTTTCTCCTCCACGGAACCGCCGAAGAACACGCTGTCGGAGGTGGAGTAGCCGGCGCCGAGGCTGATGGAGCCGGTGTTTTTGTCCTTCACCTTGACCTTGATGTCCACTTCGCCGGGATTGTCCGTGGGCACGGTCTCGATGTCGAGCTTCTCGAAGTATTCGAGCTTGTCGAGGCGTTCGTTGGAGCGGCGCAGCTTGGAGCCCGAGAACATGTCGCCGTCGGCCAGCTTCACCTCGCGGCGGATGACGTTGTCGCGGGTCTTGTCGTTGCCTTCGATGGTGACGCGGCGCACGTAGACCTTGCGGCCCTTGTTGACGACGTAGGCGATGTCGATGACCTTGGTGTCGGCATGCTTTTGCATGTCCACGTCGGCCTCGGCAAAGGCGTAGCCGTCGTCGGCGTAGAGTTCGGCCAGGGCGTTGAGGTCGTCGCGCACCACGGAACGGTTGAAGTATTCGCCCTTGCCCGACAGTTCGTCGAGCTTGATGCGCTCAAGCAGCTTGGGCTCGTCGAAGAGCAGGTCGCCGGAGAAGGCGATGGAGCCGACCTTGTAGCGGTCGCCCTCTTCCACCCGGAAGATGACGGTGATGCCGTCGTCGCCGTAAACGACCTCGGGCTGGCCGACCCGGGCATCCACGAAGCCCCGGTTGGCGTAGTAGGATTCCAGGGCGGCGGCGTCGCGCTCGAGCATCTCTTCCTTGAGCACGCCAGACCCGGTCACCCAGGACCAGAAGTGGCGGGTGGAGGTGGCCAGTTCCGATTCGAGGTCGCCCGGGCTGATCTGCTTGGCGCCCTCGATCTTCACTTCCTTGATATAGAGCTTTTTGGGCTCCTTGATGACGATATTGAGCCGGGCCACGCGCGGGTCGGTCTGTTCCAGCTCGTAGGTGACCTCGGTCTTGTAGTAGCCTTTTTTGCTGTACAACTCGCGGATCTTGCCCAGGTCGTCGGCCAGCACCTTGAGGTTGAGCACGCCGCCGGCCTTGGTGCTCATGGCTTCCAGGACGTCGTCCTTTTTCACGTCGCCGTTGCCGGTGACGCCGATGGCCTGGATGCGGGGCTTTTCCTTGACCACAAAGGTCAGGCGCTTGCCGCCGGAAACGTTCTCCAGGCGCACCTGCACGTCGTCGAAATAGCCCATGTCGAAGAGCTTTTTGATGTCTTCGTTGACGGTCTTGGGATCGTAGGTCTGGTTGGCCTGACTTTTGATCTTGAGGATGACGACTTCCTTGTCGAGGATGGAGTTGCCCTCGACGTCGACCTCGACGATGCGCTCGGACCCGCCCGAGGCGGACGTGGCCACCAGGGGCCTGATCTTCCCGGCCAGATCGGCGGCGGCGGCATCGAGGCCGACCACGCTTTTGGCCGAGGCAAACACGGTCATGGGGTCGCCGCCGGCCACCCGGGCCACCCGGGCGTCGAGGCTCAGCCCCTCGCCGACCTTGGAAATGCTGCCGAAAACGACATATTCGGCCCGGCCGGCCGAACCGAGCCGGCGGGCCGCGGCCGCGTCGGCAGGGGCCTTGCCGCCCTCGGCGACAGCCGTCACGCCGTCGGCCTTGAGCTTGTCGGCCAGGATCTGGGGCAGGCTCCCCTGGACGGAATGCAAGGCATCGGCCGCGTTGATCTCAAAAGGCAGCACCAGCACCTTGCCGGACTGGGCAAGGGCCTGGCCGGCGGCCAGGACCAGGCACGCCACGACCAACAGTCCTTTAAGACCGAAATGTTTCATTCCGCGCATAGAGTTCTCCACCCTGCAGCTCCAGTCTCCGGCCCATGAGGGCGGCCAGGTTATGATTGTGCGTGACCACAACCAATGTCATGCCGAGGTCCGCGTTGAGCCGGGCGAGCATTTCGCCGACTTTCGCGCCTGTGGCCTCGTCCAGGTTGCCGGTGGGTTCGTCGGCCAAAAGAACGGATGGCCGCAATAAGACAGCACGGGCGATAGCCGCCCTCTGCCTCTCTCCCCCGGAAAGCGTTGTTACCCTGTGTTCGGCCCTTTCATCAAGCCCCACGAGCGACAAAGATGCCCTGGCCCGGTCAAAAGCCTCGCGACGGGGCAGGCCGGCGATGAGCCCCGGCATGGCCACGTTCTCCAGGGCCGTGAATTCGGGGAGCAGGTGATGAAATTGAAAAACGAATCCAATCAACTGATTGCGCGTCTCCGCCGCCTCTTTGGGCGACAGGGAGGCCAGGTCGCGGCCGCGAAAGAGGATGTCGCCGGCCGTCGGTTTGTCCAGCGCGCCCAGCAGATGCAGCAGCGTGGATTTTCCCGAGCCCGACGAGCCGAGGATGGCCAGGGAATCCCCGGCCTGGATACGGAAATCCAGGGATTTGAGGATGATGACCTCTTCAGCCGGTCCCTGGTAGACTTTGCGGACTTTTTTGAGCTCATACAGCGGGGCATCAGTCATGGCGCAACGCCTCCGCCGGTTCGAGCCGGGCGGCCTGCCGGGCCGGATAGAGCGTGGCCAGGAAACACAGGGCCAGGGCCGTGACCCCGATGGAGGTCAGGTCGAACCAGTCCAGGCGCACGGGCAGGTGGTCCATGGGATAGACGTCGCCGGGAATCTTGATGAACTGGTATTTTTCCAGGGCCAGGGCCACGGAAAGCCCCAGACCGTACCCCAGCGCCGTGCCGATGACGCCGATGATCGAGCCCTGGAGCATGAAAATGTTGCGGATGGCCCCGGCCGTGGCCCCCATGGACATGAGGATGGCGATGTCGCGGGTCTTTTCCATGACGAGCATGACCAGGGTGGTGATGATGGAAAACGACCCGACCAGGACGATCATGACCAGGATGACGAACATGGCGGTTTTTTCCAGGGCAAGCGCCTTGAAAAGGTTGCCGTTCATGTCGATCCAGGTGCGGATGTAGACCGGCGGGCCGCCCAGGGCGTCGCGCACCGGGCCGGCCATGGCCGTCACGGCGTCCACGTCGGCCACCTTGATCTCGATGCCGGTGACGATGTCGCGCTTGAACCCGAGCAGGTCCTGGGCCGCCGGAATGGACACGTAGGCCAGGGTGGAATCGTATTCGTACATGCCGGACTTGAACAGCCCGCAAATGGCAAAGGTCTTGACTTTCGGGGAAAATCCGGCGGCGCTTTCCTTGCCGGCCGGCGACATCAGGCTGACCATGTCGCCAAGCCCCAGGCCCAGGCGGTCGGCCAGCTCCCGGCCGACGACGATGCCGGGAAACGGGCCGGGCTTGGTCAGATCGTCGAGGCTGCCGGCCTTCATCTCGGCCGGCAGGGCCAGGACCTTGCCGGCCGTGGCCGGATCGACGCCGCGCAAAATCACGCCCTTGACCCCGCGCGGACTCGACAGCATCACCTCGGTGTAGACAAAAGGCGTGGCCCCGAGCACCCCGGGCACGGCCTCGGCCCGGGCCATGTCGGCCCGGTAGTCGTGCATGGCCCCGCCGGCCACCGCCGCCACCATGTGGGCGTTGATGCCGAGGATCTTGTCGCGAAGTTCGGTGGAAAAGCCGTTCATCACCCCGACCACGACGATCAGGGAGGCCACCCCGAGCCCCACCCCGAGGATGGAGATCAGCGAGATGACCGAGATGAAGGCCTGCTTGCGCCGGGCCAGGAGATAGCGTTTGGCGACGAAAAGTTCGAAACTCATGTACCCGGCTGGCCCTCGGGCCGCAGCAGCGGAAACAGGATCACCTCGCGGATGGAGGCCTGGTCGGTCAGCAGCATGACCAGCCGGTCGATGCCGATGCCCTGGCCCGCCGCCGGAGGCATGCCGTATTCCAGCGCCCGGACGTAGTCCTCGTCCATGCGGTGGGCCTCGTCGTCGCCGGCGTCCTTCTCGCGGACCTGGTCCTCGAAGCGCAGGCGCTGGTCCACGGGGTCGTTGAGTTCGGAAAAGGCGTTGGCCATCTCGCGCCCGGCAATGAACAGCTCGAAGCGGTCGGTGATCTCGGGATTTTCGGCGTTGCGGCGCGACAGGGGCGAAATCTCCGTGGGATAGTGAAAAATAAAATGGGGCTGGATGAGCTTGGGCTCGACAAAGATGTCGAAGAGCTTGGCCTGGACCTTGCCGAGCTTTTCGCCCTTGAGCACCTTTTCGCCGCTTTTTTCCACCAGCGCCTTGGCCGCGTCGAAGTCGCCGTAGACCGCCGGCGCGATGCCGCCGATGCGCTCCAGGGAGTCGTGGAAGGACAGCCGGCCCCAGCCCGGGCCGAGATTGATGGGCTGGCCCTGGTATTCGACCACCTCCCCGCCGGTCACGGCCCGGGCCAGACGGCCGAACAGCCGCTCGGTCAGGTCCATGAGATCGGTGTACCGGGCGTAGGCCCAGTAGAACTCGCACATGGTGAATTCGGGGTTGTGCCGGGTGGAGACGCCTTCGTTGCGGAAGTTGCGCCCGACCTCGTAGACCTTCTCGAAGCCGCCGACGAGCAGCCGCTTGAGATAGAGCTCCGGGGCGATGCGCATGTACAGGCCCATGTCCAGGGCGTTGTGGTGGGTGACGAACGGCCGGGCCGTGGCCCCGCCCGGGATGGCCTGCATCATGGGCGTCTCGACTTCCATGAAGCCGGCCTCGTCGAAAAAGGCGCGCAGTTCGCGCACGATGCGGGTACGGGCCTTGAAGATCTCCACCGCCTTGGGCGTGACGATCAGGTCCACGTAGCGCTGGCGATAGCGGGTCTCCACGTCTTTGAGGCCGTGGTACTTCTCGGGCAGGGGCCGCATGGACTTGGTCAGCAGTTTGACCGTCTCGGCATGCACCGTCAGCTCCCCGGTCTTGGTGCGGAAAAGCCGCCCCGCCACCCCGACGATGTCGCCGATATCCAGTTTTTTAAACGTGGCGTAGGCCTCGGTTCCGAGCGTGTCGCGCTCGGCAAAGGCCTGGATGCGGCCCGAGGCGTCCTGGATGGTGAAAAACGCCACCTTGCCGAAGGAACGCAGCGAGACAATGCGTCCGGCCAGCCGGAAGACGCGGTCCACCCCGGCCAGGGCGTCCTCGTCCATGGCCTCGTGGGCCGCGGCCACCGGGCCGATGTCCTCGCCCTTCTCGAAGTCGTTGGGATAAAGCGGAACGCCGTCGTCAAGGAGCTGCACAGCCTTGGCGATGCGGTTTTTGAAAACCTCGTTCAGTTCGTCGCGGGCGTCCAGGCTTTCGAGCAGGGGGCGGAAGTCCTCCACCCGTTTGGACTTGACCGGGAGCTTGTATTCTTTCTTACGTGGCGCGTCGCTGCCCACGGCGATTCTCCGTTGCTGTCAGATCGGTTGGGCCGCCGTGTTGTTAAGCGGCCAAGCGCATTTGCCTACGAGAAATACGGGGGGGCGTCAAGAATCGCGTCGGCAGGGGAATTTGCCGGCAATGGAAAAAAAATATTGACGGGAAGGCCCTATCCCGGTAGATGCATCCCTCGCCACGACGTTCCCCGGTAGCTCAATTGGCAGAGCGGGTGGCTGTTAACCACTAGGTTGGCGGTTCGAGTCCGTCCCGGGGAGCCAGAAAGAAATACCGCGAGCCAACGCGGTTGTCATTTAAGGGAAAGCCCTGGACCGATACGGTTCAGGGCTTTTTTCTTTTCTGCAAGCATTTCCGCCATGTTGCAGGCCCAGCCGCGCATTCGATAGGGTTCTCCGTTCCAAGCCGATACGCCCGGACGGCCATCAACCGATCATCTTCATGCAGTGCGGTCCCATCCGCCATAGCGCCGCGAGACCGATCAACCTCAACTCGCCAGAATGTGGAACAAGCGCCAAAACGGCTCAAAGCGATGGGGTATCGAGTTCACGCCGACAACCCTATCCGAAAAAGACTTGCTTTAGGATAACGCCGAAGGCTAAAATAAGCCTGAATAGTAATTGAGGATACAAGGCAGCAGCAGGCATGAAACGGGAACTCCAGGGAACTTACGAGACGGTGACTACCGCCGGCGAGGCGGTGCGGGCTTTCATTCCCGCCCCCTTGCCGCCCCGTCCGCCCATCGACTGGACGCCGGAGTTGCGCGGCAAGTTCGACCAGGCCTTGCTGGCCCTCGGCCGGTTGGACAGCGTCTCCGCGCTGCTGCCGGACACCGCCATCTTTCTGTACATGTACGTGCGCAAGGAAGCGGTGCTCTCCTCCATGATCGAGGGCACGCAGTCGTCGCTCGCAGACCTGCTTTTGTTCGAACTGGACCAGGAACCCGGCGTACCGCTGGATGACGTGCGGGAAGTCAGCAACTATGTGGCCGCCCTCGACCATGGCCTGCGCCGGCTTGGGGAAGGGTTCCCCCTGTCGTTGCGGCTGCTCAGGGAAATCCACGCCGTGCTGCTGCGCCAGGGGCGCGGCGGCAACCAGACGCCGGGAGAGTTCCGGCGCAGCCAGAACTGGATCGGCGGCACGCGGCCGGGCAACGCGGCCTTTGTGCCGCCACCGCCGCATAAGGTCCTGGAGTGTCTCGGGGATCTCGAACTGTTTCTGCATGATACGCCCGAGTTCACGCCAGCGCTGCTCAAGGCGGCCCTGGCCCATGTGCAGTTCGAGACGATCCATCCGTTTCTCGATGGGAACGGTCGGCTCGGCCGCCTGCTGATCACTTTGCTTTTATACGAACAGAAGGTCCTTCGGGAGCCGATGCTCTATCTGAGCCTCTACTTCAAGACGCATCGGCAGTACTACTACGAAATGCTCAATGCCGTGCGTCTCACCGGCGACTGGGAAGCCTGGCTGGATTTCTTCGCCGAGGCGGTCATCGTCACCGCCACCCAGGCGGTGGACACGGCCCAGCAACTGCTAGGCGTGGCGAATCAGGATCGGGAGAAAATAGAACGTCTGGGCCGGGCGGCTCCTTCCACGGTGGCGGTCCACAAGGCGCTGTTGCAACACCCCATCGCCACGGCAGGATTTTTGGCAGGGCACGCGGGCATCACCCCGGCCACCATCAACAAAAGCCTCGCGCATCTCGTCGCGCTCGGGATCGTCCGGGAGTTGACGCAACAAAAACGCAATCGGATCTTCAGCTACGCACGCTACATCGACATCATGAACCAGGGTCTGGGCACCGCGCCATGATCGATGCTCCCGGCTTAACAGATGTCAAGCCACAAGAATCATTCCGTATACGGTTACCCTCGGGGAGCCGGAACGTTCAGGGAGTCAGGTCAAAACCTGACTCCCTTTTTCTTTGGCGGCTGATCTTGTCCGCCCCGACCGCCAGGACGCGGGTCAGCGAGGGCGTGGCCGCAGGGCTATTGGAAAATGTTGTGCGTGTTGACCCAGCCGTACATGTTGAGGCTCGGCACATGCACCAGGGCCCAGCCTTCGCGGTCGTCGACCAGGACGTTTACCGGGGTGCCGATGGGCATCTCGGCCAGCTTGCCGCAGTAGGTGCCTTCGCAGTTGCGAAGCGGCAGGCCCGAAAACCCTGCCTTGGCCGTCCACTGGGGCGTCAAGGTCCAGGCCTCGGCCAGTATGGCCTGCTGCTGCGAACTCATGGCCTGGGCCTGGGCGTCGGAGCCCCCGGCCAACCAACCGACAATGACGCCGACCACGAGGAGAAAGGACAGTCTTTTCATACATACCTCCATTTGCTACATTTTTTGGACTTTGGGACGACTCTAGCATTATTTTGGAAAATAAACCGCAGAAAAGACGCGTCCCTTGAAAAAAATCCAAATGCACGGCAGCGCGCTGCTCCCGCCGCTCCCCGGACAATCCGGACGTCCTCGGCGCCCTAACGGAAAGGCGACCACTCCCCGAAGGGACAGGCCGCCCATAGGGTCAGCGATGGTTCAGGATTCCGAAGTGTTAGCGTCAACAGCTGCGGGGGACTGCCCCCGCCCTTGCCGGCCAGGGCGACGAGCGAAATCCCCGCGCTAGAGTACCAAAGAAACACCTCCGGCCAGTGATTCCTCCAGAAACGTGATGCCCTTGCCTCCTCATCCAGGCAGGGCTGGACATAGACGCAACGCCCAGGCCGTGCTAGCTTGAGAGCGTTGTTGCCGTATGTTGCACTCCCGGCCGACAGGGCTGCCCTCCGTGCCGGCCGGGGGATACCCGCCATTACGTGGCCGTGCCCTGCCGTAGCGCCGGCCGGCTCTACAAATGCCGGAATTATAAGCGCACAGAATGATTATCATTACTAAACTATTTTTTTTAGCAATCATGGCTATGCCAGCCGCTGGCATAGCGGAAGATATTGAAAATACAGTAACCGCATACAACGCCTACGAACAAAAGGCTTGCCGCATAACCGTTGAGCCGGGCGGAATCATAACGCTATTCGACAAGAGCGGCGATTGCGTAGGCAAGATTGATTTAACGCAGAACAGACTGCATGGGATGCTTGGACAGGATGGACCGGCGGTCGATCCAGGAGCGGAAAGCAATCCCCCGGAGCATTAGCGTGCGCAATGCCCGCGCTCCCGGGGGGCGGTCCGAATCCGCCCCGGGGAGGGCGGAACATTCAGGGAGCCAGAGGCAAGTCCGGCTCCCTTTTTTTGCCGGCCCGCCGCGGCCCCGCCGGCGGCGATGCCGGCCGGTCTTGAGCATCCCGCGTCTTTCAGGCAAAAGTTTTCCGGGCTGGCGATTTGCACCCCAGCCGGCCTGCCCGACGCCGCTGCACGTCCGCGCCGCCGCCCCGACGACCGGCAGGTGGCCAAACCCGGCCAAACCGCGCGACATCCGTGCAACAAGCCTCCAGCCGGGGCTCTTGCGGTTTTTTTCCGGCAGGCGTTCCGACACCTGCGACAACACGGCTTTATGGAGGATCCATGGAAAACGCCATCCGACTCGAATTTATCGTCCACGGCGATGAAGCCGGCTCTCCCCAGGGCGTGTTCACGCCCACGGATATGGAAAAGTGGAACGCCATTGAGGCACGCTTCGAAGAGCTCATCGAGGACTTCGAAGAAGAACGGCTTTCCGACAAACGTATCCTCGTCGCATGCAAGGCCATCCTCAAAAAGGAACCGGACTTCCTGGACGCCTATGCCTTTCTCGGACAGATGCATGCCGAAAAACCCGCCACCGCCCTGTCCTGGTATAAAAAAGGCCTGGCCGTCGCCCTGGCGCTCCTGCCTGAACAGTATGCCGGACGGATCGAATGGGGGTTTCTCGAAAACAGGCCGTTTCTGCGCTGCCATCACGAATACATCCTGACCTTGATCCGGGCCGGCAAATACGATGCCGCCGGCACGGAAATAGAACGCCACCTTCAATGGAATCCCAACGACAACATCGGCGTCCGCTATCTGCAGGGGGACGTCTGCCTTGCCGCCGGCGACATCGACAAGGCTTCGGAAGCCTTGCAGCGCTGCGCCGGGGAATATCCTCCCTGCTTCTACAGCCTCGGACTGCTGGAATTCCGCAACGGCCGCCATGCCCAGGCGGCAACCGCCCTGCGCAAGGGCTTCCTGGCCAATCCCTACATCGGCGAAGCCCTCAACGGCCGGGCCGCGCTGCTCCCCCACGCCTATTGGCACGCATCCTCGCACAACGCGCCCGGAACGGCCATCGAGTATCTTACCCTGCTCGGCATGGATCTCTGGAGCGCCGACGACGAACCGATGCTCTTCCTGGGCTGGCTTTTCAACTGCTCCGACTGTCTCCGGGAACGGGCGGATGCCGTCGCCATCGCGGAACGGCTTCTTTCCGAAGAAACCGTCGGCCGCCGCACCGAGCTCCTCCGGCAGGCCGAGGCGCTCCTCGACGCCATCACCGACGAGCAATCCGCCCGGCTCGTCAAAAAACGCCCGGACCGCGACGGGGAATTGCTGCATCCCTGGGAACTGGAAGGCTGGTCCGAAGCGCCCTTCTGACGCTCCGGCCGCCAGAACGACGGCAATCCGCGCCCCCGGCAGCGGAAACCGACCGGCGAGGCGGGCGGATCGTACCCGATCCGCCCGCCTGCCTGCCCTTATTCCTTGTTGTCCCCGTTCGGCGGCGTCTCGGCCACGCCTCCGAGATGCGTCAGGAAGGCCGTGAAATTGCCGGAATACTCATAGGTGCCCACATGGGTGAAGACGCTGTGGATGTCGGCAAAAATCTCGCCGCCCATATCCGTCCAGCGCTTGCAGAAGGCATAGTCCTCGGGCAGATAATCCAGGGTTTCCGGATCGATGGCCGTGTCGAAAAAGGCGAAATTGCCTTTGTGGTCGTCGTTGGTGTGGGAGTAGTCGAATCGCATTTCCGGATAGGCCGCGGCCATGCGCGTCAGCACGTCGCGCTTGATGAGCATGAATCCCGTGGCCCCGTATTCGACGGGCAAAAGCCCGGTCACGGGCTCCGGCCGTCCGCCGGGTTTGAGCCTGACCGCATAGTGCATGGAGGCCGCCGCCGCCACCCGGTCCATCACCTCGGGCCTGATGGAGCGCAGCTTGTCGAGGTCGAGATGCTTGACCGGATAGATGCCGCACACCACGTCCTTGTCGGCCTCCAGATACTTCCAGGGCAGCTCCGGGGAAAAACCGATATCCGCGTCGATAAACAGCAGGTGCGTGTATTCCGGAAGACGCAGAAACTCGTTGGCCACAAGATTTCTGGCCCGCGGAATCAGGCTCTCGTGGGAAGGCGTCAGCATGCCGGTCTTGACCCCCTGGCTCTCCAGAAACCCGATGCTCGCCACCAGGGACCGCAGATAATGGACTGTCACGTTGCCGTTGTAGCACGGCGTGCCGATCATGAGCATGGGCTTTTGCGCCCCGTTGGTGGTCATGCCCGTCTTTCCCCCTTGCGTTGGCGTATGGCCCCTCTATCCAGCCCCGCCCGGGAAAAGTCAATTCGCCCCCGCCCCTTGGACAGTCCCGGCCCCCTGGGCTAGCATCGCCCCCGATGCGAAACGACCCGATGCGACCCGAAGCGAGAAGGCGCGCCCCCTATGCCCCTGCCCCACGACGTTCCCTGCGAAGCCATCATGGAGTCCCTGGCCGACGGCGTGTTCACCGTGGACACGGCCTTCACCATCACCTTTTTCAACCGGGCCGCCGGCCGGATCGCCGGCATCCCCCCCGGCGAGGCCGTCGGCCGCAAGTGCTGGGAGGTGTTCCATTCGAGCCTGTGCGACGGGGCCTGCGCCCTTGGCGAATGCATCCGGCGCGACACCACCCTGGCCGACCAGTCCATCTTCATCGTGCGCCCGGACGGGACCAAGGCGCCGGTCAGCATCAGCGCCGCCCCGCTGCGCGACGCAGCCGGCCGCATTGTCGGAGGCGTCGAGACCTTCCGCGACATTTCCGACCTGAGCCGGCTGCGCAAGGAACTCGAAGGGGTCTGCACGCTGGAGGACATCGTCACCCGCAACAAGGAACTGGCACGGTCCCTGGCCCTGCTGCCGCGCATCGCCGAATCGGGCTCCACCGTGCTGCTGCTTGGCGAATCCGGCACCGGCAAGGAACTCTTCGCCCGGGCCATCCACAACCAGAGTTCCCGGCGAAACGGCCCCTTCGTCGCCGTCAACTGCGGGGCCATCCCGGGCGAACTGCTCGAATCGGAACTCTTCGGCCACGTCCGGGGGGCGTTCACCGACGCCAGGACCGACCGCCAGGGCCGTTTCGCCCTGGCCGGCGGCGGCACGCTTTTTCTCGACGAGGTGGGCGAGCTGCCGCTGGCCCTCCAGGTGAAGCTCCTGCGCGTGCTCCAGGAGCGCGTCTACGAGCCGCTCGGGTCGGATAAAAGCGTGGCTGCCGACGCCCGCATCGTGGCCGCCACCAACCGCGACCTCGAAGCCATGGCCCGGACCGGGGAGTTCCGGCGCGACCTGTTCTACCGCCTGGGCGTGGCCCGCATGAGCCTGCCGCCGCTGCGCGACCGGCCCGAAGACATCCCCCTGCTCATCGCCACCTTCATCGAACGCTTCAACCTCATGAAGGACAAGGCCGTCGCCGGCACGACCGAGGCGGCCATGCGCCTGCTCGTGCGCCACGACTACCCCGGCAACGTCCGGGAGCTGCAAAACATCCTGGAATACGCCTTCATCCTGTGCGCCTCCGGCCGCATCGGCCCCGAACACCTGCCCGACTACCTGCTCCCGCGCCAGGCCGCCCCCTTCCCCGCCGCCCCCCCGGCCACCATGCGGGCCGCCAAATACCGGGCCGCCAAAGCCGCCCTGGACCGCCACGACGGCAAGACCATGGCCGCCTGCCGGGAACTGGGCGTCACCAAGGACACCCTGCGCCGCATCCTGGCCCAGGGCCCGGGCGAATAGGGAGAAGAGGAAGACCGGGGGGAAACCTTTCTGAAGCAAGGTTTCCCCCCGGGCCCCCTTTCCAAAGACTTTCAACGGGGTGTGGAGGCGGGCGGCGACAGGCTTGAGGAAAGGGCAGGCGGGATGCTTCCAGGGGAAAGCCCCTTGCACCCGCCCGGTCGAGGGGGTCCGGGGGGGATCATCCCCCCCGGCGGGTCCAGGGCAGCGCCCTGGCAGGGTCCGGGGCAGCGCCCCGGTGCCCCGGCTGGCCGCGTCCTACATCTTTTCCAGGTGGATGTTGTCCATGGAACGGCCGAGGAACCGGCTGCCGATTTCCTCGAAGCGGTGCGGCATGTCCGTGACGTGGAAGTCGTAGCGGGCCGGACCGGCCGACGCGTTGCGCAGTCCCGTCCGGTCCAGGATGGCCCCGGCCCGGGCGGCCACGGCCGTGGCCGAATCCTGGAGACGCACCGCTGGCCCGGCCACTTCGGCCAGCAGCGGGGCCAGCAGCGGATAATGCGTGCAGCCGAGGATCAGCGTGTCCAGGCGCTCGGCCAAAAGCGGCGCGAGATATTCCACGGCCACCAGCCGGGTGGCCGGGTGGTCGAGCCAGCCCTCCTCCACCAGCGGCACGAACAGCGGACAGGCCCGGGCCACGGTGTGGACCTCCGGGCCGCCGATGGCGGCGAGCGCCTGCTCGTAGGCCCGGCTGGCCACGGTCGAGGGCGTGGCGATGATGCCGATGCGCTTTGTCGTGGTCACGGCCAGAGCGCTTCTGGCCCCGGCGTCGATGACCTCGATGACCGGCACGGGCGAAAGCGCGGTGATGGCCGGCAGGGCCACGGCCGCCATGGTGTTGCAGGCCACGATCAGGAGCTTGACGTTTCTGGACAATAAAAACTTTGTGATCTCGGCGGCATATCTGGCCACGGTATCCGGCGACTTGACGCCGTAGGGTACCCGGGCGGTGTCGCCGAAATAGACAATGTTCTCGTTTGGCAGCCGGTCCATGACGGCGCGGGCGACCGTGAGGCCGCCGACGCCGGAGTCGAAAATGCCGATGGGGCAGGATGCGTCGCAGTGCACGGGGAAGGCCTTTGGGGCGCGGATTTGGCGTCAGGGGCAACGCCGGCGCACGCCCGCTTGAACCGCCGTCCGGCCCCGGCGTCAAGCCCTATTTCCGCCGTCAGCCTCCGCCGTGTCCCCCGACGCCGCCGGATCGGCCGCCCCCCGGCCCGCCATGGCCCGCCATGGCCCGTTTGACGACCCCCAGCAGATGCTCCACGTCCACCGGCTTGGCCACGTAGTCGTCCATGCCGGCCGAGAGAAAGCGCTCCCGGTCCCCGGCCATGGCGTAGGCGGTCATGGCAATGACCACAATGGACGGGTCGAAACGGCCCGAGACGTCCTGGCGGATGCGCCGGGTGGCCTCCACGCCGTCCATGACCGGCATCTGGACGTCCATCAGCACGCAGTCGAAAGGCTCCCGGACCAGCCGATCGAGGACCTCGGCCCCGTTGCGGCACAGCGTCGGCCGATGCCCGGACTTGCGCAGCAGCCGGTCGACGGCAAAGGCGTTGGTCGGGTCATCCTCGGCCACGAGGATGGCCAGGGACCGGCCCGGGGCGGCCGGGCCTTCCCCGGCCGACGCCGGGCGCGGCGCCGGCGGGGCCGGGGCCAACGGCAAAAAGACGCGCATGACGGTTCCCCGCCCCGCCTCGGACTCCGCCTCGATGCGTCCGCGCATCAGCCCCACAAGCCGGCTGACGATGGCCAGCCCCAGCCCCACGCCGCCGCCGCGCCGGACGTAGCTGCCCTCGGCCTGGACGAAGGGCTGGAAAATGTCCCCGATCCTGTCGGCCGGAATGCCGCAGCCGGTATCGGCCACGGCGAAGGCCAGACCATGGCCCGGCTGGCCGGCGTCTGGCCCGGCCGGGGAAACCGTGATGCGGACCCCGCCGGCGTCGGTATACTTGACCGCGTTGCCGACCAGATTGAGCAGGATCTGGCGCAGCCGGGCGTCGTCGCCGACAAACCGCGGCGGCAGGCCGGGGCCCAGGTCGAAGACGAGGTCAAGCCCCTTTTGCCGGGCCATGGGGCTGAAGATGTCCAGCACGGCCTGCCGGACATCCTCCAGGGCGAAAACGCCTTCCTGAAGCGTGAGTTTGCCGGACTCGACCTTGCTGAGGTCGAGGATGTCCGAAAGCAGGCGCGTCAGACGGGCCGACGCCCGGGCGGCCATCTGCACGTACTCCGCCTGCTCGGCATCGAGGGGCGTGGTTTCGAGCAGCCCCAGCATGCTCATGACGCCGCCAAGGGGCGTGCGTATCTCATGGCTCATGTTGGCCAGAAATTCGCTTTTGGCCCGGCTGCCGGCATCGGCCATGTCCTTGGCCTCGCGCAGATCCTGTTCGTAGCGGTATTGTTCGGTGACGTCGCGATTGCAGCCCCGCCGGCCCAGGTACGTGCCGTCCTGGCCCTCGATGGGGCCGCAGACATGGCCGATATGCACGATCCCGCCGTCCCTGGCCCTGATGCGGAATTGCAACTCGTCATGCGAGGACTCGCCCCTGGCGACCCGGGACAGATGTTCGTCCCAGGCGGCAAGGTCGTCCGGATCGATGATGTCGCGCAGGGCAATGCCGTCCCCGCCCAGGAATTCTTCCGGCGCGTACCCGGAAATGCGGCGACAGGCCGGGGAAACCCAGCGGCAGACCCCGGCCGGATCGTTCCAGTATTCCCAGTTATAGGAGTTGTCGGCCACAATGCGGAAAATGCGTTCGCTCTCGGCCAGCCGGGCCTCGGCCGCGTCGCGCCGGGCCTCGGCCGCGTCGCGCTCGGCGTCGCGATGCTGCAACAGTCGGGAGGCGCGTTCCAGGGCCCGGCCCACGTTCTCGGTTTCAGCCAGATCGAAATGCCCGGCTGCGACAGGCCGGCCCTCGCCAAGGGCCTGGGCCGGCGGCAACAGGGCCTTGATCGAATCGGCGATGCCCCGGCCGATGGACAGGGCCAGGGCAAGGCCAAGCAGGAACAGAAGCGCCATGCCGCCGGCGGTCCAGCCAAGCCAGGTCCACAAGTCGGCCAGCAACACGGCCCGGGGCACGCTGACCGCCACGGCCCAGCCCGTGGCCCCGGCCCTGGCCAGGACGGCCAAAACCGGCACGCCGTCGAGATTGACCGCCTCAAACACGCCGCTGGCCGTCTGCCCCTCGGCCAAATGGGGCAGCGCGGCCCCGGCCGGCTGGCCGAGCAGCCGTTCGATGTCGTGGGTGCGGGCCACCACCTGCCGCCGGTCGTCAAGGACGGAGGCCACCCAGTCCGCGGGCAGCCCCAGACGGGTCAGCAGATCGCCGAACCGGGCGGCCGGCACGGTCATGCCGAGGTCGTAGCGGACCTGCCCGCCCTGGAAAACGGGCATGTCGAGGCTGATCAGGGCCCGGCCCGTGACCGCGCCCCGAAACAGGTTGCTGATGCTCGGCCGGCCGGTTTCGAAGACCCGGCGCACCGTTTCCGGGACGCCGCGTCTGGGCAGGGGCCGGCCTTCGGGCAGGTAGGAATTGAACACCTGCTGGCCGTCCCGGTCGGCCACCACGATGTCGGAATGGGGGTAGCCGGGGAGCACTTGGCGGACCTGGACGCGAAAGGCGGCAAAATCGTCGCCGGCCAGGGCCGGGGAGGTGGTCAGGCCCTCGGCGGCCGCCAGGACGATGGTCAGTTCGCGGTCAACGGCCAGGGCCAGCCCCCGGGCGGTTTCGGCCATGCGCTCTTCGAGCAGCGCCTTTTTGCCCTCATAGGCAAAATAGACGAGCACCCCGGCGCACAGCCAGACAGGCAGCACGCAGGCCGCGGCCAGTCCGATCAGACGCCGGCCGAGGCTGCGGTTGGAAGGCGGAGGCGGGTCGTTTTTGTCCATGGCCCTGCGCCTGACGTTTCGGGCGTCCCGCGGCCGGGACAGGCGGGTCCCGGTTGGGCCGGGCCGCACCCATGCTCCTTATAAGCCTGAACAGGCCCCCCGTGTCCATAGGGGGAATGCCGCGGGTCGGCCCCCATTCGCCAAGCAAACGGGCCTGTCCTTGCGGACAGGCCCGTTTGCTTGGATCTTCGGCCGGCCCTTCCCTGCCTATTCCGGGAACAGCTTGCGGGCCGCCTCCCAGTCCTCGGCGAAATCCACCTCGATGCAGCGGTGGGCGGAAATATCGAGCGGCAGCACCACGCCGCCGTCCTTGATGAGCAGCTCCAGCCCCATCTCGAAATAGTCCAGGTCGTCGCAGCGTTCGAGCATGGACACGAAATGGCCCAGGCTCTTTTTGCGTATCAGGTTGACGCCCACGGCCTCGCCCTGGGGATCGGTCACGATCTTGGAAAGATCCCGGATGCGGCCGGCCGCGTCCAGGGTGTATTTCACCTCTTCCGCGCCGCAGCGCTTCTTGTCCACGCAGACCAGATTTTCCGGCGGCCCGGCCAGCAGATCGGCCAGAAGCGCCGGCTCGAACACCACGTCGCCGTTGAGCCACACCACGTCGTCGTCGAGCATCCGCAGGGCGCACAGCAGGCTCTTGGACGTGTTGGTGACGTAGTACAGCGGATTGTAGCAGTAGAACACGTCCGGGAACTGCTCCATGACCAGCGTCATCTTGAACCCCACCACCACATGGATGGTCCTGACGCCGGCCTCCTTGAGCAGCCGGATCTGGCGGCCCAGGATGCGCTCGCCGTTTGGCAGTTCGGAAAGGCACTTGGGGAACGGACGGCCCAGGCGGCTGCCGATGCCGGCGGCCAGGATTACGGCTTGCATGATGGTTCTCCCGTTTCGGTGAAACGTCCTTCGATATAGGCCCCGAGCCGGGCGGCGGCCTGCCCGTCGCGGTGCAGAAAGGACAATTCGGCCAGGGCCTGCCGGGCCGGGCCGTGTTCGTCCTGGCCCCGGACCAGCACGGCCTCAAGGGCCGCGAACAATTCGTCCGGGGCGCCGGCGGCAGGCCCCGGGGTCATCTCCCGATAGTCGAACAGCAGGGCCCGGTCGCGGGACACGTAGCGCTCGAAATCATACGGGAAAAAGACAATGGGCCGATTGGTGAGCAGATAGTCGAAATAGACCGAGGAATAATCGGTCAGCAGCGCGTCCGCCAGCCGCAGCAGCGGATAGGCGTCCGAGGCGGCCTCGGCCAGAAACAGCGGCTCCGGCAGACGGCCCTTGAAGCGCAGGCCCACGTAGGGGTGGAGCTTGAGCACCGTGGCGATCCTGTGGCGCTCGCCAAAGGCCTGCAACCGGGAAAGGTCGAGCATGCCCTCCTCGATGGGCCCGCCGCCGCCGTCGCGAAACGTCGGCATGAACATCAGAACCTTCCAGCCGGCTTTCCTGAGCCGGGCCAGCCGGCCGTACAGGGCCGCATCCGTGCCCAGCATGTCGTCGCGGGTGGGGCTTCGCAGCAGCACGTCGTTTCGCGGATAGCCGGCTTCCAGAAAACGCCCGGCCCGAAAAGCCGGGGCAAAGGCCTTTTCCGTAAAAAACGGCGAGGTGGACAGCACGGTATCGTAACCCGAATACATGTTGCGCAAAAACGCCGCCTTCTCGGGCGTCATGTTGACCGCCGACTCCAGTTCCGGAAAACCGATGGCCTTGAGCGGGATGCCGTGCCACAGTTGGATAATGCGGGCCGGATGCAGCATGGCGGCAGTAAGCGGGTCCATGCGCCAATGAAAGTCGTCGCAGACAACCACTCCGGCCCCGAGCATGGCCCGGGCGGCCCGGGGATCGTCGCGGTGCAGCGCGGGCAGCCCGGCCCCGTCCAAAAGCGCCACAACCTCCCGGGCCTCGGTGACGTACGTGCAGGCCAGATCCGGGTGCTGCCTGGCGCAGTGTAAAAAGGCGTATTTGCAATTGTCGTTGAACTGGCTGTTCTGCCGGCCCATAAAGACGATCCGGCGCGGCGACCGCGGCGATTGGGCGGCCTGGCGCAACAGCGCCTTGAGTTGTACGTCGTCCATGCAGGGTCCTTTGACGGCAAATAAATCTGCCCGAGCCTACCCTCTTCCCACGACCCTTGACAAGGCCCGGCCGACTGCCTGCCTGCCGATCCTGGCGGCAACGCCTCCGGCCGGGCAAATGTCGCCGGAATTTTATTGACATTGATTTTCAATATCGTTAAAAAGCATCCAGCGTCATCGGCAGTGTCGCACGCGCCCGGAAGGCGCGGCGACGCCCAACCCAGGCGGATCGGCACATCCGCCCGACATGAGGAGGATGCCCAAATGCTTTCGCAATCGTCGATTTCATCCAAGCGTCGCAAAACGGGAACAGCCTGGGCCCAGAGTTTCCTGGGCGTGGCCCGCCATGAGCCCAAACCCCGCGCCGTGCGGGAAGCGTCGGATTTTGACGATCCCAGGGTCCGGGAACCGCGGGAAGACGTCGGCGCGAAGTGACGCCCCCCGGCCGGACAACCGGCCAAACGGAGCAACCCATGACCAATATGCATTTTCCCTTTGGCGACGAGGCCGGCATCGTGGCGGGCCTGCTCGCCAACCACGGCTATGAAGCCGTGACCAACCATCGCGGCCAAAGCTTCTATCGCCGAAAAATGGTGTGGCAGGGCCGGCTCGTCACCTGCCGGATGGGCAGGATCGGGCTTTGCGGCCTGCCGGGCGATCTCTACGAGGAAGTCTGGTGCGGTTACTACGACGCCAACGAACCGGACTGCATGCTCGACGACGCGGTGCACCCAAACGTGTTCGCCTTCATCAAAAAGCACCATCTCCGGCAGGCGGCCTGAGGCCGGGACGAAGTTGCCCCGGACGCCTCTTGTGCCGCTACCCCAGCGGCAGGTCCACGGTAAAAACCGTGCCCTTTTCCGAGGTCGCAAACCGGATGTCGCCGTGGTGGTCCTCGACGATGCGCTGGCACACGGCCAGCCCGAGCCCGGTGCCCGATTCCTTGGTGGTGCAAAACGGGTCGAACACCCGGCCCCGCATCTCCTCCGAAATGCCGCCCCCCGTATCCGCCACCGTCAGGCGCGCCCGCCCCCCGACTGCCCGCGTCGCCACCGACACCGTGCCGCCGCGGTCCATGGCCTCGGCCGCGTTTTTGAGCAGATTGATCAGCACCTGCTTGATGCGCGCCGCGTCATGGGGCACAGGCGGCAGATCCCCGGCCAGGTCCGTCTCCACGGCGATCCCCTGTCCGTCCATGGCTCCGGCCATGATGGCCAGGGATTTGGAGACCGTTTCGTTGAGGTCGCGCGGCTCGATCTGGGGCGGGGCCGGCCGGGTGAAATCCCGCACCTCGTTTAAGAGCGTCTCGAGCCGGCGGGCCTCGGACTCGATGATGCCGAGCTTCTCGTAATCCTCCCCGTCTATGGACAGGCGCCGCCGCACCTGGCTGGCAAACCCGCCCATGAGCATGAGCGGATTTTTGATCTCATGGGAAAGCCGGGCCGCCGCCTCGCCGATGGCCGCGAACCGTTCGGAGCGGATCAGCTTTTCCTGGGCCCCGAGCAATTCCCGGGCCGTCTTGTCCCGCTCGCGCCGCAACGAGGCGGACCAACGCAGGGCAAAATGGATGGCCGTCACGAAGCCGACAAAGACCACCAGCTCGAAAAGCCCGACAATGGCCCACTCCCGCACCATGAGCCGGCCGATAAGCCCCTGCACCTCCTCTTCCGGAGCAGCCAGGGCCACGGACCAGCGGTTGCCCGGGTCCTCGCTGCCGGACAGGGGCACCGGACAAAACGCCACGAATTTCTTCACCACCCCGATGCGGCCCCGATGCCAGCCCGAGACATACCAGTCCATGCCCCGCTCGCCGGGGAGCACCCGGTTTTCGATGAGCCACGTCAGGCGCGACCAGTCGATGGCGGGATCGCGCTCCCGGCGCACGGCCAGGGATTCGTGCCCGATAAAACCGGCTTCGTGGTGGTCGAGAAACACCCCGGCATCGTCGAGCACCCAGGAATAGCCCGTCTGCCCGGAGCGGACGTTATGGGCATAGCGGGCGGCCACGGCGAACGCGTCGATAACCAGCGCCAGCCCGCCGGCCCGGCCGGCATCGTCGGCAAGCGGCATGGTCATGACCAGCAGACGCCGCCCGGCCAACGGCCCCGTGGCCGGCACGAACACCCGGCCCAGCCGGATGCGGCCCGGCCGCGCCGCGGCGTCGAACGCCTCGCGGCAGGTCGCCTCGCAAAGGGCCGCGTCGGCCAGGGACTGGCCCGAGGCGTCGTAAAACGTCGGCTGCTCCGCCCCGGGGAGCAGCACCCCGAGCGCCGCCACGTTCCATTCTGCAAAAATATTGTAAAACGCCGGCATGGCCAGCCACGGCTTGCCGTCGCCGGCCGTTTCCTCGCGCCACATCAGGGCCAGACTTTCCAGGCAGGTACGCAAAAAAGCGAAATGATCGGCGATGTCCTCGGCGATCTTCTGGGCGAGCAAAAGCTGCTGGTGGTTGAACTGGTCGGTGACGACCGCCTCGATGTCGCTTTTGGCCCGATACCCCATGCCGGCAATGGCCAGGGTCAGGACCACGAACATCAGGCAGGCGGCGATCATGTGCTTGCGTGTCATCGGGCCCTCCAGCTTCTTTTCGACTATCCGATTTTGCCCGTGCCTGCAATTGGTTAGCCCGGCCGCGGGAAAAGCCCCGCCGGCCGGGGCCGCGTCCGGCCTTGCGCCCCGGCCCGGGGTCGAGCATAACGCCGCTATGGATATACATGAAGGAACAGAACTGACGCTGGCCGTTGATCGGCTGGCTTTGGGCGGAAGAGGCGTGGCCCGCCTGGACGGGCTGGTGGTTTTCGTGGACGGCGGCCTGCCGGGCGCAACGGTGCGGGCCAGGGTGGAACGGCTCAAAAAGGGCTTTGCCGAGGCCGTGGCCGTGGAAACCCTCACGCCCTCGCCGGCGGCCGCCACCCCGGCCTGCCCCCATTTCGGCGTCTGCGGCGGCTGCGTCTGGCAGAACCTCGATTATGCGGCACAACTTTTCTGGAAACGCGAACAGGTGGTCGAAACCCTGGCCCGGCTCGGCGGACTGTCCGGGGTGGCCGTGGAACAGACCGTCCCCTCGCCCCGGCAGTACGAGTACCGCAACAAAATGGAATTCGCCTTTGCCGGCCGGCTCCACCTGGGCCTGCACGAACGCCGGCGGCCGGGCCGCGTGCTCGACATCGACTCCTGCCGGCTCATGGCCCCCTGGGCCGGGGAAGTGCTGGGGTTCGTGCGGGAGCAGTGCGCGGCAACCGGCCTTGCCGCCTTCGATTCGCGCACCAGCAAGGGCGTGTGGCGCCATCTGGTGCTGCGGGAATCCGCCGACGGCCAGCGGCTGGTCCACCTCATCACCGGCCCGGCCCGGGGAGCCGGCGACGCGGCCCACACCCTCGGCGAGGCCGTACTGGCCAGGTTTCCCGAAATCAAAAGCTTCGTCCACTCCGTGCGCCGGGCCGCCTCGGCCGTGGCCGTGGGCGAACGGCAGGTCTTCGTCCTCGGGCCGGGACGCCTGGAAGAGCAGATCGGGCCGGTCCGGCTGCGGGTGTCCCCGGACGCCTTTGTCCAAACCAATACCGAGGCGGCCAAGGCCCTCTACGACCTCGTCGCCGAAGCGGCCGGCAGCGCGCCGGACGGCGTGGCCTGGGACGTCTATTGCGGCTGCGGCGGCATCGCCCTGACGCTGGCCCCCTCCTTCAGCTTCGTCCACGGCATCGAAGCCGATGCCCGGGCCGTTGAGGACGCCAAGAAATCCGCCCAGCGCTCAGGCATCGAAAACTGCCTGTTCACCGCCGGCGACGCGGCCGCCACCCTGGAAAACCTCAAGGGAACCCCGCCGGCCGTCGTGGTCCTCGATCCGCCGCGGGCCGGCGCGGCCCCGGAAACCCTGAAAGCCGTCATGGACGCCGCCCCGGCCCGCATCGTCTACGTGTCCTGCAACCCGGCAACCCTGGCCCGGGATCTCAAAATCCTCGGCGACATGTACGCCGTGGCCAAAGTCACGCCGGTGGACCTGTTCCCCCATACGGCCCATATCGAAACCGTGGCGGCGCTCACCCTGCGCCAGGACCCCGCCGGCGGCCGGTGACAGGCCGCATCCGCCGGCATACCCGCGACCATCCCGACCCCTCGGGAACGACGTCAGCAGAAAGGCCCGCCACAACGGGCCTTTCCCAAAAGGGGAGGCCAAAGACCATGTCCAGATTCCCCCTGCTGCGAACCGCAGCCCTGCTCCTGCTCCTGTCCGTCATGGCCGCCTGCCGGAAAAGCCCCCCGCCGTCGCCGCCCGCGCCAACCGCCGTCGAATACCTGGAGGCCGGCAAAAAAGCCCTGCTGGCCGGCGACGCCGCCACGGCCCGCCCGGCCCTGGACAACGCCGTCCGCCTCGATCCCCAGTCCGCCGAGGCGTTTTTATACCTCGGTCTGGCCGCCGCCCGCCAAGACGATGCCGAACACGCCGAGGCCGCCCTCGCCCGGGCCATCCGCCTGGCCCCGGATTCCCCGCGCCCCCTGGAAGCCCTCGGCATCCTCAGGTACGACCAGAAACGCTTCGACGACGCCCGCCAATCCCTGACCCAGGCCGCCGAACACCACTCCGGCAATCCCCAGACCTACTACTATCTCGGCAACATCGCCATGTTCAGCGGCAATTGCCCGACAGCCCTTGACGCCTATCGCAAAGCCATGGCCAAAGACCCGGACTACGCCCCCGCCACCCAGGAATACCGCGCCGCCATCGCCGCCTGCGCGAAGATGGGGCGGTAAGAAGGGCGGGAAGGAGGAGAGGAAGGGGAGGGGAGAGGGGACAGGCCTCCGGCGGCCGGGGGGGATAATCCCCCCCGGACCCCCTTGACGGAAGACAGGGGCGCAATACGCCGCGAGTCCGGCTGATCCCCGGAGGCGCCGCCAGCCGCAAAAAAAGCCGGCTTGAAACCGGCTTTTCGGCCCAAAGGGCTGGAGAACGAGGGTGGGGTCGGCTGCGTCCGGGCGGGGATCCCGACCGTCCGGACGCAGCGAGGAGGGAACTGTATCGTTTGACTTCGTCAATCCACCTGTTTGCTTTTCATGACCGCATCGGCCAGCCGCGACAAGATGAAGCAGAAGACAACCACCATGGATACCAAGAGAAGTTTTTCAATAAACATTGGAGCAACCTCCGATTGGACAGAGATGCTGCATCCGGCGTGCCAAACTTCTCCAAGCCCCCGTCGGGAACGCGGCGGCTGCCGTCCCGCCGGGTCAGGCCTCCTTGCGGCTGTGGGGCAGGATGGCGTTCAGGACCACGCCGGCCACGCCGGCCAGTCCGATGCCTTCCAGGTGCACGCCGCCCAGGGAGAAGGCCATCCTGCCCATGCCGAGCACCACGATCAGGGCCACAATGGCCATATTCCGCGGTTCCATGAGGTCGGCCCCCTCGCGCACCAGGGATTGCAGTCCGACCACCATGATGGCGCCGAACAGCAGCAGCATGATGCCGCCCATGACCGGGGTGGGGATGGTCTGGAGCAGTGCGCCGAGCTTGCCGATAAACGCGAGGCACACGGCCGTTATGGCGGCCCAGGTCATCAGGGCCGGGTTATAAATTTTAATCAGTGATACGGCCCCGGTCACTTCGGCATAGGTGGTCAGGGGCGGTCCGCCCAGGCAGCCGGCCAGGAAGGTGGCCACGCCGTCGCCCATGAGCGAGCGGTGCACGCCCGGATTCTCCAGGTAGTTGCGGCCCGTCACCTGCCCGATGGCCAGGACGCCGCCGAAGTGTTCGATGATGGGGGCAATGGCCACGGGCACGATGACGATGATGGCGTCGAGGTTGAACTGCGGGCCGACGAAGGACGGCACGGCAAACCATGGCGCGGCCGCGACCGGGGCGAAATCGACGATGCCGAGGAACAGGCTGGCCACGTAGCCCGCCCCGACGCCGCACAGGATCGGCACCAGCCGCAGCAGTCCCCGGCCGCGTATGGCCACCAGCACCGTGACGGCCAGCGAAAACAGCGACACGCCCATGGCCAGCGTTTCAGGATACAGCACGGCCGCGCCGTCGCCGGTCCTGCCCATGGCCATGAACACGCCGACCGGGGCCAGGATCAGGCCGATGACCATGATGACGGGGCCGGTGACGATGGTCGGCAAAAGCCGCATCAACAATCCCACGCCGCGCCAGCGGATGAGCAGGGCCGCCCCGGCGTAGGCCGCGCCGACGCAGGCCAGTGCGCCCAGGGTGGCCGGCACGCCGTAGGTTTTGACGCAAAACATGATGGGCGCGATGAAGGCAAACGACGAGCCCAGGAAAATCGGTATACGGAATCTGGTCAGCGCCTGATAGATCAGGGTGCCTATGCCGGCGCAAAACAGGGCCACGTTGGGATCGAGGCCGGTCAAAAGCGGCACCAGGACCAGTGCGCCGAACGCCACAAACAACATCTGCGCGCCTACGGGAAAATCCCGCAGCCGCAACGCGTAATCGTTCCCCTCCGCCCGTGCCATCGTGTCTGCTCCTTTTGTCGAAAAAAAAGAAACCGGGGCGCTGCCCCGGGCCCCCTCACCCCAAAACACGTACTCCCAGCCCCCAAAGGGCTGCAACGCATCCCTCTCCAGGTATTTCAAAAAGGTTCACGGCCTGACCGCCGCCCCCTTTCGCCGCACTCCCGCATCCGGCAACGCCCCGGCCGCCCCCCCGAACCCACGGTCAAGGGGGGTCCGGGGGGGATTATTCCCCCCGGCCGCCGGAGGCCTCTTCCGTCTTTATCCTTCCTCTCCCCCCGGCCGCCGCCTCTTCCGTCTTTATCGTTCCTCTCCCCCTCGTCTCTCCCCTTCGTCCCTCCCCCGCTACTTCGTGCCGAAAATCTTGTCCCCGGCGTCGCCGAGGCCGGGCAGGATGTAGCCGTTTTCATTGAGGCGGTCGTCGATGGCGGCGGTATAGACGGTGACGTCGGGGTGGACGCTTTCCAGGCGGGCCAGTCCTTCCGGGGCGCAGACCAGAAACAGGCCCATGATGTGCCGGCAGCCGGCTTCCTTGAGCAGGTTGATGGTGGCGATGAGCGTGCCGCCGGTGGCCAGCATGGGATCGAGGATCATGGCCCGGCGCTTGTGGATTTTCTTGGCCAGCTTGACGTAGTAGCTCACGGGTTCGAGGGTTTCCTCGTTGCGGTACATGCCGACGACGCTGACCTTGACGCCGGGGATCAGGTCGAGAACGCCGTCCATCATGCCGAGCCCGGCCCGCAGGATGGGGACGAGGGTGATTTTCTTGCCCACGATCTGGTCCACTTCCACGGGACCGGCCCAGCCATGGATGGTTTTCTTTTCGGTGGGCAGGTTTTTGGTGGCCTCGTAGGTGAGCAGTCGGGCGATTTCCCCGGCCAGCTCGCGAAAATCCTTGGTGCTGATGTTGCTTTCGCGAAGCAGGCCGAGTTTGTGGCGCACCAGGGGATGATCGACGACGGTGACGGGCATGGCGCACTCCTGGCTTTGGGGTGAAGGGGCGGACGGGCCTGCCCGTCCGGCAATGGTCCTGCGCGTCTCCATACGGGAAACGGGCGCGGGAGGCCACGAAAAGAGGCCGAAACGACGATGCTTCGCCCGGCGAGGACTTGTGCCGGCTTGCGCGGATGCGGTCAAGGGGGCGGGGAGGCCCCGGACGGGGCCTCCCCGGGAAGACGCGGGCGGTGCGGCCGGGTTAGTCGGCCTTGAGGGCGTCGACGAGGCGGCGCAGGTTTTCGGCCTGGGCGGACAGTTCGTCCACGGCCCGGGCGGCCTGTCCCATGGCCTCGGCGGTTTCGCCGGAGATGGTGTTGATGTTTTCGACGGACCGGTTGATCTCCTCGCTGGCGGCGGATTGCTGTTCGGAAGCCGTGGCGATGGAGCGGACCTGGTCGGCGGAGCGTTCGACGATGGAGACGATCTCTTCGAGCACCGTGCCGGAACGGTCGGCCAGTTCGGTGGCCTGATCCACGGCCCGGGCCGCGCCCTCGACGCCTTCGATGCTGGACTTGGCCCCGGTCTGGATGGCCCGCACGACGTTGCCGACCTCGGAGGTGGCGGTCATGGTCTTTTCGGCCAGCTTTCGCACCTCGTCGGCGACCACGGCAAAGCCCCGGCCGGCCTCGCCGGCCCGGGCCGCCTCGATGGCGGCGTTCAGGGCCAGCAGGTTGGTCTGGTCGGCGATGTCGGAAATGACGTTGATGATCTGGCCGATGCCGTCAGCCTGCCGGCCCAGATCGTCCATGTTGCCCTTGAGGGCCACGGCCCGTTCCTGGACCGCGCCGATGGCCGACACGACCCGGCGCACGACGTCGGCCCCTTCCTTGGCCTTGTCCCGGGCGGTGCCCGAAGCATGGGCGGCTTCGGCGGCGTTTCTGGCCACCTCGAGCACCGTGGCGTTCATTTCCTCCATGGCGGTGGCCGTCTCGCCGGCGTGCTGGCGCTGGCTGTCGGCCCCGTCCTTGGAGCGTTCGACCTGGGCGGCGAGCTGCTCGGTGGCGGCGGTCACGGTCTCGACCACGCCCTCGATGCGGTCGGCGGCATCGAGCTTGCCCTGGCGCTGGGCCTCGGCGGCCTCGCGGCGGGCCTGCTCGGCCTCGGCCACGGCGGCCCGGGCGCGCTCGGCCTCGGCGGCGGCCTCGGCGGATTTGCCTTCGGCCTGGGCGATCATCTTCTTGAGATTGTCGACCATGCGGGCCAGGGCTCCGGCCAGCACGCCGATCTCGTCGTTCTGGCGGATATCCAGGCTCTGGGAGAAATCGCCCTCGGCCACCCGGCCGGCAAAGGCCGCAGCCTGCCGCAGGGGCCGGACAAGGCCGGCGGCGAAAAGCCACAGCACGGCCAGGGCCACGGCCGTGACGCCAAGGCCGACGCCGACCTGCCACATGGCGTTCTCGCGGCCGGCCGCCGCCATCTCGGCGGACAGGGCCTTGCTCTCGGCCAGAACGATATCCGGGTGCACGCGGATAAGGACGGCCCAGGGTCTGTCGGTGCGGCCGAGCCGGATGGGGGAAAGGGCCCGGTAGGCCCCCGTGACGTCGCTGACGTCGACCAGGGCCGCGCCCTCCCGGACGCCCTTGGCCATCTCCTGCCAGTCCTTGGAGATAGTGGACAGCGGCTGGCCCACGGCCGTGGGGTTTTCGCTGCTGGCCACGATCAGCCCGTCGTGGCTGATGATGGCCACGTCGCCCTTGCCTTCGTACAGGCGCAGGTCCACTTCCCTGGCCAGTTCCTGGAGAAAGCCCAGACGCAGGTCCGTGCCGGCCACGCCCAGGAATTTGCCGTCCTTTTTCACGGGCACGGACAGGGTGGTCAGCCACTCCTGGCGTCCCTGGACAATATAGGGGAAGGGATCGAGCACGCTTTCCTTGCCCGTCTCCCGGGGCGTCAGATACCAGCCGCCCTTGCGCACGCCGTTTGGATGCTTGTCCTGGCTTTCGAACTCCACCAGGGGCTGGCGGGCGATCCTGCCGGACTCGTCGCGGTTCCAATACGGCACGAAACGCCCGGTCTCGTCGTGGTCGTCCTTGGCCGCGCCGGCGAACTCGGCGTCGCGGCCGTCCAGGGCCCCCGGTTCCCAGGCGGAATAGGCGCCAAGATATTTCGGATTGTTCTTGAGCACCTCAAGCAGAATGGCGTTGAGGGTTTCGCGGATGGAATTTCTTGCGCTCTCGCGGCCGGAAAGCCGGGCGTCCTGGTCGTGCAGCACCTCGAACACCTTGGCCATGGTCCGGGCGGTATCCAGGTTGTCCTGGAGGGCGCTTTGGATGACGGCCGCCTGGGTGCCGGCCAGGGAGGCCAGGTTGCGCTTGGCGTCCGCTTCAAGCAGCGTCCCCACGCGCGCGGAAACCAGCGCCTGCGTTTTGGTGGAAGAATACAGGCCGTACCCGACCAGGGCCGCAGCGCTCACGAGCAGGCAGACGCCGGACAGCAAGACGATCTTCGCCTGAATGGATTTCAGTTGCATGGTTGTTCCTCTCCGGCTTGTGCCTTTGTTACAGCGTAACCCACGCTCGCGGACGTCGCATCGCGAACGAACCGTTGATAATGATTCCTATTTTTAACAAAATATATGCACCACTTCAGCCAACTGACACGCAATCATCATAAGGTCGTGACAGCCCGGCGTCAATGACCGCCCCGGCCGCCCGTTGCCGTACGCAAAACCCCGTCCACCCGTTGCCGTTACCATGTTTCCGTTTTGACAATGGCGAAAAATGCATTGCCGCATGCATCCAGAATCCCGTCGGCATTTGCAATACTGCGATGCGGCTGCCGCCGGCCGGCCGTTTACGGCAGAGAGGAGCCTGCCAGCCAAAACACGCCCCCGCCGGCCGGAAACGCCGCCGCTGTCGCGGCCCGGGACGCAAGGCCCCGGCCGGCCGCATGGGGGAGAAGGGCACTGTATCTTACACCAATTACGGATTCGCCAGCCACAAAAAAACGCGCCCCGGGCAACTTCCGGGGCCCGGCCGATGGCCGACGGCGGGTCCAGGCCGGCCGGGCCGCGCGCTTGCGGGCAGGGTCGCGCCTGAGGCCGGCGGACCCTGGCGGCCTGCCGCTGGCGCGCCTTTGCGCCCGGACGCCGGGAAACCGGCCCGCCGGCATGCACTCTCTGGGACGACGCAGGCAACAGCCCCTGCCCGCCTCCCAAAACGCCTGCACCAGCCCGGATGCGGTCGCCGGACATTTCTTTTTTGAAAGAAACATGCCCTGCACCCGGCCGGACAACAGCGGGATCGCCCGTGCGTCCCGGACGCGACGTCCCGCCCGAAAGGCGTTGACGCCACAGGAAAACCCGATCAGGCGGCACAACGCCTCCCCGACGGCATAGCCGGAAAAAGGAAATCCGCATCCATGGACAGGCCCGCCTGCCCATGACGACGGCATTTCCGGCAACCCTTCTCTTGCGCTCACCACCGGGCCGTTATATTCCAGTGAAAAATGATCCGTTCGAGGAGGGTCCCATGAAAAAGTTTATCGTTTTTGCCGCCGTCCTGTCGCTTGCCCTGTCCGCCGCCCCGGCCTTCGCCAAAGGCAAGGCCAAAAAGGCCCCGGCCAAGAAGACCTGGGAATGCAACGTCGGCGGCAACACCGTCATGACCGCCACGGTCAACGAGTGCATGAAGATGGGCGGCATGGTCGCCAACTACCCCGGCCCGGACAAGGCCGCCCCTGTCAAGAAGACCAAAAAGGGCAAAAAGTAGTTTTTGCGTTCACGAGGGGAAAACGCCGCCAGCCGGATGCATCCGGCCGGCGGCGTTTTTGCGTGGCCCGCGGCCCGGACGGCGGCGGGGACGGGCGGACGAAACCGGCGCGTCAGCCCAGGGCGTCGATGAGCAGCATGACGTTGAGTCCGATGACCACGGCCGCCACCACGGCCAGCACCCCGGTGGTGAACGGCCGGTTGGCATAGGCCCCCATGACCGCCCGGCGCGAGGTCAGGCTGATTTGCAGCAGGATGGTGACCGGCAGTTGGATGGACAGGGCAATCTGGGAGTAGATGAGGCCCTTCAGGGGATCGCCCACAAACAGGATGCACACGGCCGCGCCGACAAGGGTCAGCAGCACGCCCAGGCGCGAATGGCTGTCGCGGATGTCGTAGGGCTCGCTGAAGATGCCGGCAAAGATGCTGCCGCCGGCCATGCCGGCCGTCACGCTCGAGGCCAGCCCGGCCAGCAGCAGGCTCACGGCAAAGACCACGCCGGCCGACGGCCCGAGCAGGGGCGTCAAAAGCGACTGGGCCTGCTCCAGCTCCGACACGGACGTGCCGTGGCTGAAAAAGGCCGCCGCCGCCAGCAGGATCATGGCGCTGTTGATGCAAAACCCCACCAGCATGGAAAACAGCGTGTCCAGATACTCGTACTTGAGCTGCCGCCGGATCATCTCCGGCGAATCCAGGTTCCACTGCCGGCTCTGGATGACTTCCGAATGGAGAAAAAGGTTGTGGGGCATGACCACCGCCCCCAGCACGCTCATGACCACCGGCAGCGAACCGGACGGCAGATCCGGCGTCACCCAGCCTGAAAAGGCGGCCCCCCAGTCCAGAGGCGCCAGCGACAACTCGAAAACAAACGACAGGCCGATCAGCGACACAAAGCCGATGATGTAGCGCTCCAGCCGCCGGTAGGACTTGGAAAACAGCATCCACAGGACCGCGGCCAGGGTGATGCAGACCCCGGCAGCCAGCGGCAGGCCGAAAAGCATCCGCAAGGCGATGGCCCCGCCCAAAAGCTCGGCCAGGGCCGTGGACACGGCCGCCGCCACGGCCGTGCCCAGGGCCGCGGCCGCCGCCGGGCGCGGCAGGTGCTTCATGGCCGCCTCGGACAGGCAAAGCCCCGTGGCAATGCCGAGATGGGCGGCGTTATGCTGCAACACGATGAGCATGACCGTGGACAACGTCACCATCCACAGCAGCTTGTAGCCGAAATCCGAACCGGCGGCCACGTTGGAAGCCCAGTTGCCGGGGTCGATAAAGCCCACCGTCACCAGCAGCCCCGGGCCGACGTACTTAAACAGTTCAAGCGCCGTCAGCCGGGGACGATGCCGCCCCCGCAACAGCGCCGTGTCCCGCAAGGCGGACACAACCCGACGCATGCCTTCCATCGGCGTCCCTCCCGGTCGCACCGTTCCAGTCCGTCGCCGGCAGCCCCCGCGCGGCGGGCGTCTTGACGGAAATCGTTGCCATGTTTATTTTCCGCACGCCAACCACAGCAGGGAGCCCGTCTGGTGGACGAAGCCTTTCGCTATGACATCGACAATGCCGTGGGCTATGCCATCGGCCACACCGCCGCCCGCCTGAAAATCGGCCTGCGCCGGGCCTTTGCGGCCGCCGGCCAGGACGTGACCCCGGAGCAGTGGGTGGTGCTCTACCGGCTTTTCGAGTCCCAGGGGCTGACCCAGTGCGGCCTGGGGGAGCGCACCCTCAAGGACAAGACCACCATTACCCGCATTCTGGACCGCCTGGAAGCCAGGAACCTGCTGACGCGCTGTCGCGACGACCGCGACCGCCGCAGCCAGCGCCTCTACCTGACGCCTGACGGCGAAGCCCTCGTGCGCCGTCTCGTGCCGCTGGTGCGCCAGTACGCGGCCGAAGCCTTTGCCGACGTCGGCCGGGACGACCGGGAAACCCTGCGCCGCATCCTGGGGCGCATCGAATTGCGCCTGGACGCCATGCTCGAACCCAAGGACACGCCATGAAGCTCCTTTTCCGCCCCAAGCACAAGCCGGAAGGCCCGCCCTCCAGGAAAAAAAACATCCTCGTCGTCGTGGCCGCCGTGGTCGTGGCCGCCAGCCTCGGCTACTACCTCTACGCCCGGGGCAAGGTCACCACCGACGACGCCTTCATTGACGGCCGGGTCCACCCCATCACCCCGCGCGTGGCCGGCTACGTCAACGCGGTGCCTGTGGAGGACAACCAGTTCGTCGCGGCCGGCGAGGTGCTGGCGGCGCTCGACCCCACGGACTACGAGGTGGCCCTGGCCCAGACCAGGGCCGATCTGGCCGCTGCCGAAAGCCAGCTCGCCGCCCAGGAGCTTGGCGTGCCCCTGCAGCTGTCCCAGACCTCCTCCAAGGTGACCTCGGCCAAGGCCCAACTCGAAAGCGAGCAGCGAAGCCTGGAGCAGGCCGCCAAGGAACGCGACGCCGCCGTCCAGGCGGCCGACGAGATAAAGGCCCAGCTCGACCAGGACAAGCTCGACTACGCCCGCATCAGCCAGTTGCGCCACAAGGACGCGGTCTCCCAGTCCGACCTCGACGCCATCGAAAACAAGCGCCGGGGCCACGACGCCGCGCTTCGGGCCGCCCAGTCCAAGGCCGACGGGGCCAACCGCCGCCTGGAATCCATCACCGCCGACATCAAACGGCTGCGCTCCGAGATCACCCTGGCCGCAACCGGCGAGGACCAGGCCGCCATCCAGGACAAGGAGGCCGCGGCCCAGCGGGCCAAGGTCGAACTGGCCCGGGAAAAGGTGCGCCAGGCCGAACTGAACCTGTCGTATACGAAGATCCTGGCCCCGGTGGCCGGACACGTCACCAAAAAGCAGATCGAATCGGGCCGGCTGGTGGCGGCCGGACAGGCGCTCATGACCGTGGTGCCGCTCGATCCCACGGAACTCTGGGTCACGGCCAACTACAAGGAAACCCAGCTCAGGGACGTGCGCCCCGGCCAGCTGGTGACCCTGGAGGTGGACACCTATCCCGGCCACGGGATCACCGGCACGGTGGATTCCATCATGGCCGGCACGGGCTCCGTCTTCTCGCTGTTTCCCACGGAAAACGCCTCGGGCAACTACGTGAAGATCGTCCAGCGCATTCCGGTCAAGATCGTCTTTGACAAGGAAAACGGCGAGTGGCCCGACATCCGCCTGGGCATGAGCGTCGTGCCCACCATCCACACCAACTGACCCATGACCGAACGCGCCCCCAACAAATGGCTCATCACCATCGCGGTGATGCTCCCGACGCTGATCGAGATCCTCGACACGTCCATTGCCAACGTGGCCCTGGGGCACATCCAGGGCAGTCTGTCGGCCGGACAGGACGAGGTCACCTGGGTGCTGACCAGCTATCTGGTCTCCAACGCCATCGTCATCCCGATCAGCGGCTTCCTGTCCAAGCTGTTCGGCCGGCGCAACTACCTGCTGCTGTCGGTCGTCGTCTTCACCATCGCCTCCATGCTGTGCGGACTGGCCACGAGCCTTGGCATGCTGATTGCTTTCCGCATTCTCCAGGGCATCGGCGGCGGCGGCCTGCAACCCATGTCCCAGGCCATCCTGCTCGAGGCCTATCCGCCCCGGGAACGCGGGCTGGCCATGGCCATCTTCGCCATGGGCGCGGTGCTCGGCCCCATCCTCGGGCCGCTGCTTGGCGGCTACATCACGGACAACTATTCCTGGCGCTGGATTTTCAACATCAACGTGCCGGTCGGCGTGCTGGCCGTGGCGCTCATCTGGTTTTTCATCAAGGACCCGGACTATCTGGAGCGGCGAAAGGCCGGCGACGCCGTGGACTACGTCGGGCTGGCGCTTCTCAGCCTGGGCCTTGGCTGCCTGCAGATCGTGCTTGACAAGGGCCAGCAGGACGACTGGTTCAACAACGACTTCATCCTGGCCCTGTCCGTCGTCGCCGGCGTGTGCCTGGCCGCCTTCCTCATCTGGGAGCTGCGCTGCGACCAGCCCGTGGTGGACCTCAAGGTGTTTAGGGACCGCAGCTTCGCCATGGGCAATCTGGTGATGTTTTTCGGCTACTTCGCCATCTTCGGGGCCATTGTCGTGCTGCCGCTGTACCTGCAAAGCCTCATGGGCTACACGGCCTTTCTGGCCGGCGTGGTGCTTGGCCCGGGCGGGCTGATCATGCTGGTCATCCTGCCCGTGGTCGGCAAGCTGACCCAGAAGATCGACGCGCGCTACATCCTGTTTGCCGGACTGCTCGTCAACGCCTTCTCGCTGTTCCACATGGCCGGCTTCACGCTCGGCATCGACCTCGGCGCGGCCATCACCGCCCGCAACATCCAGGCGGTCGGCATCGCGCTGTTCTTCGTGCCCCTGTCCTACCTGACCATGGCCTACATTCCCCGGCAGGGCATGAACAACGCCTCGGCGGTCTTCAATCTGCTGCGCAACCTCGGCGGCTCGTTCGGCGTGGCCTTCGTCACCACCCTGCTGGCCCGGCGGGCCCAGTTCCATCAGACCCGGCTGGTGGAAAACCTCACGCCCTACGACCTGTCCTACCAGACCGCCCTCGAACGCATCAAAGCCTACCTGGCCCCCAAGCTCCTCGGGCTCTACGACGCGACCCAGACGGCCCATGCGGCCGTCTACAAGCTCATGCTCCAGCAGGCCAACGCCATGGCCTTTTACGACGTGTTCCAAGCCCAGGGCATGCTGTTTATGGGGCTGGCCATGCTGATGTGGATCATGAAGAAGCCGCCCCTGGGCAGCAAGATGCCCGAAGGCATGCACTAGCCGGGGACCGAAAGGCAGCCTCCGGCGGCCGGGGGGAATCATTCCCCCCGGACCCCCTGGATAAAGGGGGTTAACGGCGGGAAGGGACGACGGATGGGCGCGGAAGAACACCGTGAAGAGATCCGGCCTGGCTGTTCCGTGAACGCCCCCGACCCCCCCGGAAGGAAGGCCCCGGCCAAGGGCTCGCGTTCAAATGCCGCCATTTCGGCAATCCGCCGGCCGGCCGAAGCCGCCTGCCGGCGGATTGTTTTTCCCGCCCCGCCCAAGTCCGCGACATCGCAGGAAACGAAAATCCCCTCCTCCCTTGGCACGGCCCTGGCAAGACCTATACTATAACAAAGACGCGCCGGCCGGTCCCGCCGGGTCCGGGGCCGGCGCCGCCGCAACCGGCGCGCCGACCGACAACACAAGCCGTGCAAGCCCCAAGGAGATGCCCCATGAACGCCACCCTGACCGCCAGCCTGCGCCTTGCCGCCCTGGCCGCCGTGACCGCCGGCCTGCTTCTGGCCGCTCCGACCGACTCCCAGGCCTTCAGGCGCAAAAGCACCGTCACCGGCCCGGGCAACCGGACCGTGACCAACGAGGCCACCACCACCCGCACGCCCGGCGGCTACACCAGAAGCGCCACCACCACCGGCCCCAACCAGAATTCCGTCAACCGGACCTCCCAGGGCCAGTGGGACCCGGTCACCAAGACCTGGTCCAACACCACCACCTACACCGGCCCCCAGGGCAACACCGGCGACGTCAACCGCTCCACCACCATTTCCAAGTAGCCCGCGCCCCGGCAAAAGGCCCCGCCCGCAATGCGGACGGGGCCGGCGGGCGGACAAGGCAACCCCCGGCGGCGTCCCGGCCCCGCCGGGGGAGCCCCCCGGCCTCCGGAAAAGATCGTGAAAAGACATGCCGTTCCAGGCGGGCGCGCCTGCGGCGCTTCCTTCAGAAGCATCCGTCGCTGCCAAGCCCGGTTATCGGCCATTTCTCCTGCCCTTCCTGGAAGCGGCCCGACTTCCCGGGTCATTAATTCCCAGCCGCTCCCTGGCATGTTTCTTTCTTACCCACAGCGAAAAACGCCCCGGCAGGCCGCTTTGCGCCCGTCCCTCGCGTCCGGCGGCTGCCCCTGCGTCCCGGCCGGGATTATTTGGCCCTTCCGCCATACGGTCAAAAAAGGCATCCCGCTAAAAACCATAGGGAAACAACATGGCACGGGAATTGATGCCCCTGCGGCACCGGCGGCGGCCCTGGGCCGCCGGAAACACCACGGAGGCCGCAATGGCGAGCTGGGAGAGCAAGGTCGATATCCACAAAATACACATTCTGCAGCCGACACGGCCCCTGACCTGCTTCGGCGTCGGCGCGCTGGCCAGACTCGACGGCATCCTGGCCGAACTGGCCCGGACCGGACGCAACACCATCCTCGTGGTCACCGACCCTGTGGCCTACAAGGCCAGCGGCGCCTGGGAAACGGTGCTGCCCCTGCTGGAAAGGCACGTCTCCTTCATCCATTACGACGGGGTGCGGCCCAATCCCACCTATGGCAACTGCCAGGCCGCCGCCCAGGCCGGCAAAAGCGTCGAGGCCCAGGCCGTGCTGGCCATCGGCGGCGGCAGCGCCATCGACACCGCCAAAACCGCCGCCGTGCTGCTGGCCCATCCCGGCCGGCGCGCCGTGGATTTTTACGAAAAAGGCGTCCCCATCGCCTCGGCCCTGCCCCTGGTGGCCGTCAACACCACCCACGGCTCCGGCTCGGAATGCGGGGACTTTGCCGTGGCCCAGTCCGACGGCGAGGAGAAACCGGCCCTGCGCTCGCCCCATCTGTATCCGGCCTACGCCATCGAGGACCCGGGGCTCACGACCAGCCTGCCCCTCAAACAGACTGTGGCCACGGCCGTCGATGCCCTAAACCACGCCCTCGAGGCCGCAACCGCCACCTCCGCCTCGCCCTACACCATCTGTCTGGCCAGGGAGGCCGTGCGCCTCATTGCCGCCTATCTGCCCACGGCCGTGTGCCAGCCCGGCAATCTGGCCGCCCGTTACTGGCTCATGTACGCCTCGGCCACAGCCGGCATCGGCTTCGACCTGGGCATGGTCCACATCGCCCACGCCCTGGAACACGCCATGAGCGCCCTGGACGCCGACATCACCCACGGCGAGGGCGTCGGGCTCCTGCTGCCGGCCGTCCTCCGGGAAATCTACCCGGCCGTGCCCGAGGTCCTGGCCGACATCCTCGCCCCCATCGCCCCGGGGCTGTCCGGCATCCCCGGCGAGGCCGACGTCGCCGTGGCCAGGGTCAGGGAGTGGCTCGCCGTCATCGGCCAGCCCGCCGGCATGTCCGTCTATTTCACCGGAGCCGACGTGCCCGCCCTGACCCGCATGGCCCTGAAGTCGTCGCTTGGCAAAATGCTTCTGCCCCTGGCCCCCATCCGCGTGGACGCCTCGGTGGTGGAACGGATTTTCCAGCAGGCGCTTTAAGGGCCTGTTCCCAATTGTGGTTGACGCGAAGGGGAAGGGGAACGAAAGGCGGCCTCCGGCGGCCGGGGGGAATCATTCCTCCCGGCCGCCGGAGGCATTACAACAGCCCTCGGCCGCGGCGCGGAGAGCCGCCCCGGGGCGCAGGCATTTCAGCCGGTCGGCGGCCGGACGTAGGACCGGACCTGGTTGCGGCCCGAGGATTTGGCCAGATACAGGGCCTTGTCGGCCGCGTCGACGAGGTGCTCGACGTTGGGGGAGAGGCAGTCCTCAAGCAGCTCGGCCACGCCGATGCTGACCTGGATCTTGACGTTGGAGACGAGGATGTTGCCGTCCGGATCGCGGATGACGAAGTTGTAGCGTTCGATCTTGCGGCGGATGATGTCGGCCAGTTCCTCGGCCTCCTCCTTGCCGACGGCGGCCAGGGCCACGGCAAACTCCTCGCCGCCGTACCGGGCGGGAAAGATGTCCCGGTCCTCGAGCTGCTTCATCTCCTCGGCAAAGCTCCTGAGGATGGCCCCGACCACCACCAGGGCCTGATCGCCGATGCGGTGGCCGTGCTCGTCGTTGAAGCGCTTGAAATGGTCGATGTCGCACATGAAAAGCGCAAGCGGCTGGTTGTCGCCGACGGCCTGGGCAACCGCGCCCTGCATGTGTTCGTCAAAGGAGCGGCGGTTGGCGATGCCGGTCAGGGCGTCGGTGAGGCTTATGGCCACCATGTTGGCGGCATCCTGTTCGATGACGCTGACCATTTCCTGGAAGCCGCGCCGGATGGTGCCGAGCATGCGCTCGACGTCGCCGCCCGATTCCACGGTCTCGACCGTGACCTGCTCCAATTGCTGCACGCCGCCCTTGTGGCGGAACAAGGCCTGCTGGAATTCCTGGACCAGGGCGGCGGTTTCGTTAAGCGTCCGGGCCAGGGTCCGGTTCCAGGGAGCGCTCAGAATGCGTTCGTTGGCCTTGATGACCTCCCGGAACCTGGCCTCGGAAAAATCCCTGCCCCGCAGCACGTCCATGACCAGGGCCTGAAACTGCTCCTTTTGCTCGTTGTCGAGAAAGTCGTAGTCCTTGATGCCGCGCATGTACAAAATGAGCCCCCGCCATTTCGATTCGCGCGGCACGCCCACGCGGTCGAGCATGGCGCAGATGGGATCAACACAGCACTTGCTGCAGGGGAGCTTGTGCTTTTCGCATTCAGTGTCGTTTTGCATGTTCCCAAAACCTCTTGCCGGCCAGACCGCGGCCGGGGAACCGGGCCGTATCCATTGCGCCCATTCCCTCTTCCCTACGCATATTTCCACCTGTTCGGAAGGAAAAATTCGACGCGGCCGCCCGCCTTGCCCGGCGTCCGGCCCCGTGGTACAGCCGGAAAAGCCGCCTGTCAGGCGGTCTGGAGGAACAATGGACCTGATCGTGACCCGGCGCGGCCCCCTTGTCCTGGTGGCCGGCCTGCCCAAAACGTTCGACTATACCGTGTGCCCGGATTTCCAGCGCGCCCTGGCGCCGCACCTGGAAGACGCGCCCCACACGCTCGTCTTTGACCTTTCCGGCGTGGCCTTCATGGACTCCAGCGCCATCGGCAGCCTGATCACCGTGCGCAACCGGCTGCTGCCGACCGGCGGCGCGGTGGCCCTGTGCTCCATCACCGAAGGCGTGGCCAAGGTGCTGCGCATTGCCGACCTCGGCAGGCTCTTCGCCATCCACGCCGACGCCGAAGCGGCCCTGGCCGCCTCACAATAGCGCCGGCGGCCAGGAGGGGATCATCTCCATAGCGCCTCCGGCGGCCGGGAGGGGATCATCCCCTCCCGGACCCTCCCGGACGGAAAGGCAAGGGCGGGCATTTACGGCCCCGGGCCCATCCTGCCCGTCTTCCCCGAACTTTCGCGCCCCAAGGGGTCCGCGCCCCTCCCCTTCACCCCCACCTGTCCAGGAGGTCCGGGGGCGTTCACGGAACAGCCGCCCTGAATCTTCTCAGCGATCTTCCGCGCCCACCCGTCGCCCCGCCGCTCCCCTTGCACCCCCGTTTGTCCAGGGGGTCCGGGGGCGTTCACGGAACAGCCGGGCCGGATCTCTTCACAGTGCTCTTCCGCGCCCATCCGTCGTCCCTTCCCGCCCTCTAACCCCCATTAATCCAGGGGGTCCGGGGGGGATGATTCCCCCCGGCCGCCGGAGGCCGCCTTTCGTTCCCCTTCCCCTTCGCGTCAAACATGCCGATGACAGACCGGCGGCCAGAGCGTATGGTGCGACCATGACCGTGCCCAACGAACAGATCACCCTGCGCTTTGCCCGCACCATGGGCGAAGTGGACGCCGCGTCCTGGAACGCCCTGGCCGAGGGGCTGGATACGCCGTTTTTCGAATGGGAATGGCTCAGGCTGCTGGAAGACTCCCAGAGCGCGGCCCCCAAAAGCGGCTGGTATCCCAACCACCTGCTGGCCTATGCCGGCAGCCGCCTCGTCGGCGCCCTGCCCATGTACCTCAAATGGCACTCGGACGGGGAATTCGTGTTCGACCAGCTGTGGGCCGAGGCGGCAACGCGCCTGGGGCTGCCCTATTATCCGCGCCTGGTCGGGGCCACGCCCTTTACCCCGGCCACGGGCCTGCGCTTTCTCATGGACCCGGAGGCCAACCAGACGCGCCTGTCCAAACGGCTGTTCGAGGGCATGGAGCAGTTCTGCCTGACCAACGGCGTCCAGGGCGCGGCCCTGCTTTTTACCGAACCCGAATTCGCCGCCGCTTCCGAGGACTTCGGCTTCACCGCCTGGAGGCACCAGGGCTACCTGTGGCGCAACCGGGGCTTTGGCGATTTCGACGATTTCCTGGCCACGCTCAACGCCAACCGGCGAAAGGCCGTCCGCCATGAGCGCCGGGCCCTGGCCGCGGCCGGGGTGCGCGTGGAGATCGTCGCCGGCGACGACATCCCGGACGCCTTTTTCCCGCTCATGCGCGAACTCTACGACCGGACCAACACCAAGTTCGGCCCCTGGGGCTGCCGCTACCTGACCCCGGAGTTCTTCGAGGGCCTGGCCGACGCCGCCCGGCACAGGCTGGGCTTTGCCGCCGCCTACCGGCCCGGCCGGGCCGAACCCGTGGCCCTGGCCATGCTGGCCCACAAAAACGACATCCTGTTCGGCCGCTACTGGGGGGCCTTCGAGGACATCCCCTTCCTGCACTTCGAGCTGTGCTACTACGCCCCCATCGCCTGGGCCATCAGCCGGGGCATCCGGCGCTACGACCCCGGCATGGGCGGGGCCCACAAGGCCCGGCGCGGCTTCGTGTCCGTGTCGAGCTACAGCAGCCACCGGTTTTTCGACCCGCGCATGGACATGATTTTCCGCACCCACATCGACCGGGTCAACCAGCTGGAAAAAAACTACATCGACGAGCTAAACGACCTGCTGCCGGCGCGGCGGCCGTAGCGACGCGTCTGCCAAAACCGCTTCCGCCGTCTGCATGCAAAAACCACGGCGCGACAACGCCGACCCCCAAAAAGAAGGGGGCCTTCAGGCTTTTCTGTGGGTAGCCATCCTGCTATGGTTCTCCCCGGAGACTGTCCATGAAGGACACGGACCCGTACCCGCAGATTCCTGGGCTGAGAGCGCCCTGGTTTTGTGTTTTTAACTGCCCTTAGCCGGACAGCAATGAAAAGAGACAGTATAGTGACAAATCATCATTTGACGTTCGATCTCGATTGGTGTTCTGATGACACTTTGGATTATGTCTCAAGCTTGCTTCTGCAAGCCAATAAAAAGGCAACATGGTTTGCAACCCATAAAAGTGCGGCCGTTGACGACTTGAGTAGCAAATCTTGTTTCGAGGTGGGAATACACCCGAATTTTTTAGAAGGAAGTTCACATGGGACTTCTTATTCTAAGGTATTAGATCATATCACAGGTCTTTTCCCGCACAGCAAAGCCATGCGCACTCATGCGTTATATCAATCTTCGCCAATTCTACATGAATCAACATCAAAATATGGCATATCAATTGATGTCTCATTGCTTCTCCAGTATCATCCAAATTTACAAGTTTTAATCCCAATGGGGTTCGGAGGCAGAAAAATGCATCGCGTTCCTTATTTTTGGGAGGATGACACAGAGATGTTGAATGATTACACTGATTTTGACTTTAAAGATCGCAGACATCATTGTGAAGGACTAAAGATTTACGATTTTCATCCTGTCCATGTCGCGTTGAACATTTCATCATTTGATGATTATATGTTACTAAAAGAGAAGAAGCCCATATCAGAATGGGACAGGAAATTCATTCTTAAACATCAAAAAAAAGGCAAAGGAGCATTGTCTTTTCTGGAGGACATGATCGGCCACATACAAGGAGAAATGACAATCAGTCAGATTGTGGAGCAAGAGATATGAATATTATTGGAATAGGAAGAACCAGAAGTCTGTATGATGCAATATTGGCCATTGAAAAAAAAGGACACAATGTCACAGCCATAATCACCTCTGAAGCCGCCCCTGAATACGACATCAAAGAGCACGATTTTCTTAAACTTGCAGAGCGTATTGGTTGCAAATTTTACGATTTGTCAAACAAAAAGCAAACTCTTTATGAAGTCCTCTTGTCAATAGAGAAAGCAGATATCGGCATTAGCGCGAACTGGGTGAGTATTATCACGAAAGAAATTTTAAACCGTTTTCGAATTGGAATATTAAATGCCCACTTCGGAGATTTGCCAAACTACAGAGGCAATGCGTGTCCAAATTGGGCTCTTCTTTCTGGAGAGGACAACGTCGTTTTAAGCGTGCACTTGATGGAAGGGGAGCAACTTGATTGCGGAAGCGTTATAGCACAGGATAGTTATCCCATATCAAACACAACAACTATTGGCGACATCTATAATTGGTCTCGCGACACCGCACCGATGCTTTTTTCTCGCGCAATTGAGTTACTTGATCAAGATTTACACTATCAAGTCAAGTTCGCCCCATGTGACGACAGTGACGGTTTTAGATGTTATCCCAGGACTCCAGAAGACAGCTTCATCCAGTGGGAGTCTTCGGCAGTTGAAATTGACAGATTGATAAGAGCTTCTTCGCAACCATTTTCTGGAGCTTATACATATATTGTCGAAGATGGTTTGTTGAAAAGACTATACATTTTGAAATCAAGAGTTCATTTAGAGAATACCAGGGACAAGGGGACGCCTGGAAGGGTCCTCTTGAACGATAAAAATAGTGGGCGCACCCTTGTCATGTGTGGGCTAGGAGTACTTGAGATTTCCCAGTGCCGAATTGACAATGGAAATATTTTTGAGCCAGGAAAGTATTTTCGATCTATTCGTATAAAATTGGGGACGCGTGTTGAGGATTATTTATGGAACAAACAACGTGAAGGGTGAAATTGCCCCCGCCAAACCGGACAGTCAGCGATTTTCAATGAGCGGATAAAGAAGGGAAGCGCCCCAAAGGACGCTTCCCTCCGCGACGTCTCCCTCTGTCTCCCTACATCTGGCGCAGGAGCATCCGTTTGCCGTACGCCTCGCGTTCGTCCTCCACGGGCCTGCCCGGGCGCACGAAACGCAGGGCATGGGCCGTGCAGCCGGTGACGCAGGCCGGGTCGAGACCCTCGTCGATACGGTCGCGGCAATAGTCGCATTTGACCACCTTGCCCGTGGCGTCGTTCCACTGGGGAATGCGCCAGGGGCAGGCCTGGATGCAGGCCTTGCAGCCTACGCACAACTCTTCCCGGACAAACACCACGCCGTCCTCCTCGCGCCGGGTCATGGCCCCGGTGGGACAGGCCGGCACGCACCAGGGCCGCTCGCAGTGATAGCAGGACATGTACAGGTTGAGCAGGCGCGGCTTGCCCTTGACCATGTCCGGCCCGACCGAGACGAGCTTGCCCGGCTTGGCCTCGGGCGGCACGGCGTTTTTGACCTGGCAGTGCACCTCGCAGGCATGGCAGGCGATGCAGCGTTTCTTGTCCAACTGAATCATGTACTTGCTCATACGGACTCCTTGGGGGGCATGGCCTCGGCCGCCGCATCCCGGATCGGCGGGGCAGGTGGCGCAGGCGGCGTTTCGATCGCCTGCCGGCGCAGCCGGGCCAGGAGATCGAGGCGGAAATCGGCGCGGGAGGCGCCGACAAAATAGACGTGGCGGGAAAATCGCAGCGAATCCACCGGGCAGGTCCTGACGCACTGGCCGCACAGACTGCACAGGGAATAGTCGTAAATGAAGGCTCCCGGGACTTTGCAGCCCTTGCGGGGGGCCGGGGCCATGGCCGCGGCCCGGGGGATGAGTTCCCCGGCCAGTTCCACGCCCTCCCGGGTTTCGTGGCTGCCGTCGCCCCCGTCCACGGGGCAGGCCACGGACAGACATTGGGACGGACAGGCCCGCACGCAGGCCCCGCAGGCAATGCAGCGCGGCACGACGGGATTGTCCTGCCTGCCGATCAGCTCCACATGGCCCCGGTAGCTGTCGAGGTTGTCCACCTCCTGGCGGGGATAGAGCACCGTGACCTGGGGTTTGGCAAAGGCCCGGCCCGTGACGCCAAGGCCGACGACAAGGCTTTTGAGGCCGACGACCGCCTCGGCAAGCAGATCGGTTAGAGACACGCTTTCCCCTCCTGGCGTCCGGCCGCCATTGCCTGGACCTGATTTTGAGCCAGTGTAAACGGGTTTTCCCGAGCCTTGTCAACAAGTGGGTCACAAGTTCACGCGTTCACAAGCATCTTGTCCGGCAGGCGTGTTTCTCTATAGTCCACGTTCCTCATTTCACAACGCTTTTTCCTTGCCACGGATCACGATCCCCTGATAATGCGTGAAAGAATCAAAACACTCTGGCACACGCAACGCCGCCTGAATCGGAGCGAGTCATGACACGGAAAACAGTTTACAGCGTCTGCGGCATGTGCACCGTACGGTGCCCCATGATGGTTACGGTCGAAGGCAACAAGGCCGTGCACGTGCAGGGCAATCCCCATGCCGCCGGCATCAAGGGGGCGCTGTGCGCCCGGGGCGCGGCCGGCCCGGCGCTTGTTGCCGACGACGAGCGGCCCCAGTTCCCCATGATCCGGGCCGGAGCGCGCGGCGAGGGCAAATGGCGCAAGGTGTCCTGGGACGAGGCCCTGGCCTATGTCGCCGGCGAACTGTCGCGCATCCGGGACGCCCACGGCCCGCAGGCGGTGCTGCTCTCCGACCGGGGCGGCCCGTTTCGCGACATGCACCGGGCCTTTTTGAAAGGCCTTGGCAGCCCCAACTACTGCAACCACGACTCGGCCTGCGCCCGGAACGTCCAGCACGCGGCGCTGAGCCTGTTCGGCTTCGGCCGCAAGGACGTGGCCTATGATTACAAAAACAGCCGCCATGTGGCGCTCCAGACCAGAAACATCTTCGAGGCCATAAACGTCAAAGAGGTCAACGACCTGCTCGACGCCAAGGACGCCGGGGCGAAGATAACCTGCATCGACGTGCGCACCACGGTGACGGCGGCCAAGGCCGACAATTTCTTCATGATCCGGCCCGGCACGGACTACGCCTTCAATCTGGCCGTCATCCACGAACTGCTGGCCAGGGACCTCTACGACAAGGCCTTCGCCGCCGCCTGGATCAAGGACCTCGAGGCGCTCAAGGCCTTTGTCGCGCCGTACGACCCGGAGTTCGCCGCGGCCGCAACCGGCGTGCCGGCCCGGCGCATCCGGGAACTGGCCGCCCAGCTCGCCGCCGCCGCCCCGGCCGTCATCTGGCATCCCGGCTGGATGACCGCCCGCTACGGCGATTCGTTCAACGTGTGCCGCTCGGCCTACATCATAAACGCCCTGCTCGGTTCCATCGGGGCCAAGGGCGGCCTGCCGCTGGTCAACAAGCCCGGACACGTCGGCAAAAAGGGCCTCAGGCAGCTCGTCGACCTGTTCCCCAAGCCCGAGGCCAAACGCGTGGACGGCGTGGGCTGGATGGAGGGACGGTCCCATTTCGAGGCCGGCCCGGGGCTGGTCAACCTGGCCTACGAGGCCATCGCCACCGGCGAGCCCTACCCCGTCAAGGCCTACATCGCCCATCGCCACGATCCGCTCATGGCCTTCCCGGATTCGGCGGACGTCAAAAAGCTGTGGGAGAACCTGGAACTGCTGGTGGCCGTGACGTTTTCCTGGTCCGACACGGCCTGGAACGCCGACGTGGTCCTGCCCATGTCGCCGTATCTCGAACGCGAGTCCATGATCGCCTCCAAAAGCGGCGTCTCGCCGTCGTTTTTCGTGCGAAAGCGGGCGCTGGCCCCGCGCTTCGACACCCGGGCCGACTGGGAGATCTACCGCGATCTGGCCCGGCATATGGGCATCAGGGAACTGGACTTCGACGGCATCGAGGACATCTGGAACTTCCAGCTGGCCGACACCGGCGTGTCTCCCGCGGACTTCGAGGCCACGGGCATGGTCAGGCTCGGCGGCCCGCTCTACCGCCCCGTTGACGACAAGACGTTCAAGACGCCGTCCGGGAAAATCGAGATCATCAGCGACAAGCTTGCCGCCGACGGCGTGCCCTCGCTTGCCCCCTACGCCGCCCCGGCAACCCCGCCCGAAGGCCATTACCGCATCAGCTTCGGCCGCATCGGCCTGCACACCCAGGGCCATACCGTCAACAATCCCCTGCTGTTTGCCCAGATGCCCGAAAACGTGGTCTGGCTGCACACCGCCGAGGCGGCCAGACTCGGCATTGCCGACGGAGCCCTGGTCGAGGTGCGAAACGGCTCGGCCGCCGGCAGGCTTCGGGCCAAAGTCACCGACGGCATCCATCCCGAAACCGTCTTCATGGTGCATGGCTTCGGCCACGCCCTGCCTGTGGAAAGCCGGGCCCGGGGCCGGGGCGCGGCCGACAACGAACTGATGCCCCGGGGCATCCGCAATTGGGACAAGGGCGGCGGCGGCGTGTGCATGCAGGAACACTTCGTGACCGTGCAACCGGTCTGATCCAGACCGACGTTCTGCGTCGGAGCGTCTGCCGGAACCCGCTTTCGGCAGACGCTCCGACAGCAAATCCCCTGCCGGCGCGGGCCCGGGGCCCACTGTCACGAAAACCTGGGAAAACCGTTGACCCCCGCCAATCCTGTTGTTATTAACATGGTACCTATGATGGAAGACGAACTGCCAACTCCAGAGGACATCCGTCCCTTTCCGTTACGCCAGTCTCTGGGCTTTCTTCTGGTGCGCACGGCCCTCAAGCTGCGGCTGCTCGGCAACACGCTGTTGCAGGACGCCGGCCTCGACATCACCGTGGACCAATGGGGCATCCTCAATCTCCTGTGGGAAGCCGACGGACAGACCCCCGTCGAGCTGGCCCGGCGCGCCGACAAGGACAAGCCCAACGTCACCCGTCTGCTCAAGATCCTCGAAGACAAAGCGCTTGTCGTGCGCAAGCCCGACCCCGCTGACCGGCGCAGCCACCGCATCCACCTGACCGAGGCCGGGGCGGCCCTCAAAGACCAGCTGCTCGACATGGGCACGGTCTGCCTGCAACAGGCATGCAAGGGCCTGTCCGGCCAGGAAGTCGCGACGCTCAAGCATCTCCTCAACCGCGTTTACACCAACGTTTCCTAGGCTTCGGGCGGCTGTCCCGCCGTTGCCCGGGGCGTATGCCGGGGTTTTCCATGTCAAAAATGGCAGAAGTCGCTGTCCGCGACAGCTCGATTGGTCCCTATTCCTTTGAAAAATTTCTGGACGTGGCAGCCGCCTTCCACGGCAACCCCGCCCCCGGGCTGATTATCGGCGGCTTCATGGTCGATCTGGCCCGCTCCATGCTGCCCGAAGGCACGCTGTTCGACGCCGTGGTCGAGACAAAAAAATGCCTGCCCGACGCCGTGCAGATCCTCACCCCGCCAAGCTACGGCAACGGCTGGATGCGGGTGCTCAACCTCGGCCGCTACGCCGTCAGCCTCTACGACAAGTTTTCCGGGGAAGGCTGCCGCGTCTGGCTCGATCCGGCCCATCTGGAAGGCTGGCCGGAGATCCGCGCCTGGTATCTCAAGACCAAGCCCAAGAAAGAACAGGACCGGGTGCGCCTTTTTGCCGAGATCAAGGCCGGCGGCCGCGATCTGTGCCGGATGGCCCCGGTGCGGCTGCGGCCGGGATTCATGGCCAAGCCCCACATGGGGGCCATCGGCGTCTGTCCCGTGTGCGGCGAGGGCTACCCCACGGCCGACGGGGCCATCTGCCGGGGCTGCGCCGGCGAGGCCCCCTATGTCACGGAGCACGACGGCCCCCGGCTGCGGGCCGTTCCCGTTGACGAGGCCGCCGGACGCCGGGCGCTGCACGACATGACCCGCATCGTGCCGGGCACGTCCAAAGGCGTGGAATTCGCCGCCGGCGCGGACATCACCGCCGGCGACGTCTGCCGCCTCCAGACCATGGGCAAAAACAGCGTCTACGTGGAAGACCTGTCCGAACCGGACGGCGAATTCGTCCATGAAAACGAGGCCGCCCTGGCCTTTGCCCAGGCCATTGCCGGACCGGGCATCGTCACCTCCGGCGCGCCCCGCGAGGGCAAGGTGGAACTTCTGGCCGAACAGGGCGGCCTGCTTGTCGTGGACCGGCAGCGCCTGACGGAATTCAACTGCATCGAGGGCGTCATGTGCGCCTCGCGCCAGACGCATCTGGTGGTCGAGGCGGGCAAGGCCGTGGCCGGCTGCCGGGCCATTCCCCTCTACCTGCCCCGCCGCGTCTTCGACGCCGCCATGGGCCTTCTGGCCGACGGGCCGCTGGTGTCCGTGCGCGGGATACGGGCGTCCAGGGCGGGCGTGCTGGTCACGGGCACGGAAGTCTACTCCGGGCTGATCGAGGACAAGTTCGAGCCGGTGGTGCGCTCCAAGGTCGAAGCCCTGGGCGGCAAGGTCGTGGCCGTGCGCAAGGCCCCCGACGACCGGGCCGCCGTGGCCGGGGCCGTGGCCCAACTGCTGGCGGCCGGGGCGGACCTGATCGTGACCACGGCCGGGCTGTCCGTGGACCCCGACGACGTCACCCGGCTCGGCCTGGACGACGCCGGCCTGACCGAGGCCGTGCACGGCATGCCGATCCTGCCCGGGGCCATGGCCCTGGTCGGCCGCATCGGCGGGGCCGACGTCATCGGCGTGCCGGCCTGCGCCCTGTTCCACCGCACCACCAGCTTCGACCTGCTGCTGCCCCGGGTGCTGGCCGGCCTGCGGCCCACGCGCCGGGATCTGGCCGGGCTGGCCGAAGGCGCCATGTGCCTCAACTGCCGGGCCTGCACCTACCCCAAGTGCCCCTTCGGCAAATAGCCGCCCCTTGACCGGCCGGGTTCGCCGTCCTATTGGGAGGCTGGCGAACCCGCCGGAGACATGATGCCCAGGATTTTGCCATATGCCCTCATCGGGGGCCTGCTTGCGCTTTCCGCCAACGCCGCCCTGGCCTACACCCTCTACGGCTACGAGGACGAATACGGCCTCGTCAATCTGTCCGGGGAACCCCGCGACGACCGCTACGTCCTCATCTACGAAGGCCCTGCCGACCCGAAGCTCGGTTTCGACGCCATCAAAAAGCGCATCCGCGACAAAGGGGCCGTCGCCAGGGAACGCAGGGAGGCCTGGATTCGCGAGGCGACCAGGGCCTACGCGCGCATGGGCGCCGCCCCGCCCGGCCCGTCGGGCTTTCCGCCGGTCATCGAATCCGGACCGCTGCTCGACCTCGTGCGCGACAAAAGCCGCTCCTGCGGGCTGGCCCCGGAACTCCTCTACGCCGTCATCGAGCAGGAATCCCGCTTCGTCAACGTCGCCGTCTCGCCCAAGGGCGCAGCCGGGCTCATGCAGCTCATGCCGGCCACCCAGGCCACCTTCGGCGTGGCCGACCCCTTCGACCCGGAACGCAACGTGACCACCGGCGCGAAATTCCTGCGCTCCCTCATCAGCCGCTTCGGCGAACTCCCCCTGGCCCTGGCCGCCTACAACGCCGGCCCGGAAACCGTGGCCCGCTGCGGCGGCATCCCCGACATCCCCGAAACCCGCAACTACGTCTCCCGCATCATGGCCCGCTACGCCATGCTCAAGGAAAGCCACCCCGGCCTCGCCCCCAAACACCCCGCCGCCAAAGGGAAAGGGAAAAAGAAAGATAAAGATAAAGAAATCGGGGCGCTGCCCCGAACCCCGCCGGGGGGATAATCCCCCCGGACCCCTTGATGGGGGGACGATTCCAACCTGTGACGATGCAATGGGCAGGCGTCTTGTCCGGGTGCTCGTGCGGCCAGCATCCTGCGGCTTCCCCGCCCGACGCAACCCCCTCTGCCCTGGGACCAGAGGTGCTCACGCCGCGTTTCCGCGCCCCTCCGCCATGCCGGCGCACCCTTCCCGCCTCCGCTTGTCAAGGAGGTCCGGGGGGGGATGATCCCCCCCGGCCGCCGGAGGCCTCTTTTCCCCTCTCCTCTCCAATATCTCCCAATAAAAAAAAGCCCCGGGCCGAAGCCCGGGGCCAAAGGACGGACCGAAGACGGGCGTCCTAGCCGAACATACGGATATTAAAGAACCCGCGCAGCACGTAGTCGATGCCGACGTACAGGGCCAGGACGATGAACAGGCGCTTGAGCCAGATGTCCGGGATGTACTTGGAGGTGCGGGGGCCGATGATGGAACCGACCACGACGCCGGCCAGTTCCACGCCGATCATGTGCCAGTGCAGGGGCACGCCGCCGCTCATGAAGGTGGCGATCGAGGTGATCATGCTGACCAGAACGGCCAGGGCCGAGGTGCCGGCGGCCAGATACATGGGCAGCTGGGCCACGCTGGTCAGAAACGGCACCAGCAGGAAGCCGCCGCCGACGCCCAGGAAAGCGGCCAGGGCGGAGATGACGATGCCGCCGAGGAACGGAATCAGCGGATTGAAGCCGAATTCCACGCCGTAGAAGGTGAAGGTGATGCGGGTCAGGCTCATGGAGGTGACCTTGACGCCGAGGGCCTTGGTGTCGATCTTCTCGCCGCTCTTCTGGCGCTTGACGGTCTCTTCAAAGGCCTTGGCCGCTTCCTTGGCCTTCTTCTTGCTCGCCTGTCCGGCCGGGGTGGTCTCCCAGAACAGGTAGCAGCCAAGCAGCAGCACGAACAGGCCGAAATAGCCCTGGTAGGACGAGAACGACACCTTGCCGGCCGTGAGCGTCACCGACATCCAGCTGCCGGCGATGGAGCCAAGGCCCAGCGCGGCGGCCAGCGGCAGGACCAGACGACCCATCTTCCAGTAGTTAAACGAGGAGATCAGCGCCGAAAGCCCCACCAGCCACTGGTTGGAGGTGCGGATGGAGTCGGTCACCAGCTTGTTGAGTTCCGGGGCGGTGCTTTTAAACGATTTGGCGTAGGCGCCGTAGCCGAAAACCGAGATGTGGCCCACGCCGGCCATGACGCCGCCGAACGCGCCGACCGTGGAGAAGATCCAGCCCACCCAGACGGCCCAGCCGAAAGCCAGCCCCAGGCTGACTTCGGGCGCGCCGGGAATGCCCAGGAAGCCCTTGGGCGCGGCCGGGTCGATCTGGCCGGGGCCGGCGCCGGCGGGCGTTTTGGCAATGGCGTCGGCGAGTTTGTCGGCAAAGGCCGGTTCGATCCACAGGGCCAGGGCCGCAAGGGCGACAAGCCCCACCGGCAGGGTCAGTTTCCAGTTTTTCACCAGGGGCCTCCTTCTGTTGGCGGCGAAAAAAATTTCAATTGCGCGCTCACGACGCGCGCGGCCCGGATTGCACGCCGGAACCGCGTTGCCTTGATGCCATGGGCGGGAAAGACACAATGCCTGCCGCCGCAACGTCGGGCCGAAACATGGTCTGCCTCTGCTGCGTCGCGCCAAGACAGCGTATGCGTTCTGTCTTGTCACGGCATGCTGCAGTTTTGCTCCAGTTCCCGACCAGCCGGCTTCCCGCCCTTGACGGGAAAGCGAAAACTTTGTCTCAGCATAGAGCATCGCCGTCTGGCAATGTCAAGAATGACTTGCAATAGTTCTGTTTTTCGCAATGCCTGACGCAGGGACCCTGAAAAAGCCGGGAAAACCAGGAAGTTGCTTGTTCTTTTTTTCACAATATACGCCATTAAAAAAGGCGACTCCCTTTCCGGAGACGCCCTTCCCTGGGCCGCACGGCCCGACGTCTGAACAATGCCCGGTTTCCGACCGGGTTGCAAGAAAAAACGACCGCTTTCCCTTTGACCGCCGACGCGACCCGGGATATATCCCCTCAGCCCCGATCCGCCGGGTCGGGCGACGTCATCGCCCCCGGAGGCCTCCTGTCGATGCTCCCGTTATTGCGGCCAAAAAATGAAAAGGACCTGTGCCCGGCGCTGTTTGGAAAGCCCAAAAAGTTCCGCCTGACGCGCAACGGTTCGGCCGTGGCCGTGACCGGCCGGCTGCTGGCCGTCTTTCGCCACGAAGCGCCCCATGACGGGCTCATGCCCCCGGCCGCCGGCCGCGTGGATCTGCTGGCCGTCATCCTGACCCAGGCCGGCCGCTATTTCGTCTATTATATTGTGATCTACCCGGAGACCGAGGACATCGCCGGCCGCCAGGAATACGCCCATGTCTGCACAAGTCTGGAAGCGGTGCAGAACTTTCTCGGGGCCATGCTCTACCCCAACAGGCCGGAATTCGACGCGGCCGTGATCGCCCAGGCCAGGGACACCCTGGAACGCCTGGAAAACAAAGGCAAAAAGAAACCCGGCGCCGCGGCCCGGGCAGCAGAGGGCAAACCGCGCCCAGGCGGCGGGGATACGCCGCCGGCCGCCCCCGGCACGAGGCACGCGGCGCGACCCCAGGGTCTGTTCACAAGAGAGCCTCCGGCGGCCGGGAGGGGATGATCCCCTCCCGGACCCTCCGCAAAAGGGAAAACGGGCGCATCTCCCCCCTTTATCCAGGGGGGCCGGGGGCGTTCACGGAACTGCCGCCTTGAGTTTTCCCAGCGACTCCCGCGTCCGACTGCGACCGCGCCGCTCCCCTTGCACCCCCGTTTATCCGGGGGGTCCGGGGGGAATGATTCCCCCCGGCCGCCGGAGGCAGCCTTTCCTCCCGTTCCCCTTTCGCGTCAACCACAATTGGGAACGCGACCCTAGAAGCGCCGGTCAAGCAACTGGCGCAGCACGGCCTCGTCATCGGCCGTATCCACGGCCGCCACTTCCCGCGAAAGCGCCCTGATCGCCTCCCGCTCCCTGGCCACATGCTCCCGAAGCGCCTCGCGCCGTTCCCGGAGGGCGGTCAGAAGCGCCGCCTTGCGGGCATTGGCCGATCCCAGCCGCCCGGCCACCACGGCGGCCAGCCGCCGGTAGATGCGAATCAGGAAATCCTCGCGCTCCGGGCTTTGCAGAAAATCCACATAGCCCATGTCCACAACCAGGCAATCGCAGACCTCGCCGGCCGTCACCGTGGCCGTGCGGCCTTTGCCCAGGACAAAACTCATCTCGCCGAAAATCGTCCCCGCCTCCGTCATGGACGCCACTTCCCGGCCGCCCCGGAGGGCCCGGACCGAACCCCGCAGCAAGACGAAAAACGTCTTCTGGTAGTCGCCTTCCTCAAGGATCGTCTCCCCCCGGGCATACCGGCAAAGCCGCACCGCCCCGGTCCGCGACAGCAGATCGAGGTCCTCCCCGGAAAAATCGGCCAGAAGCGGCAGCCGCCCCAGGATGTCCCGCAACTCGGCGGCAGCAGTGCCTTCCAGGCGCTCCATGACGTCTCCTACTTCCCTTCCCCGGCCATGCCGGCCTCCCGGGCAAGCCCCGCCCGGTCGCAAATCTCCACCTCGCGCCCCCGCACCGCAACCAGCCCGGCCTCGGACAGCCGCCGCAGCGCCCGGGACAGCGCCTCGGGCGTGGCCCCGACAATCTTGGCCAGCTCCCGCTGGCTGATGGACAGCCGCACCACATCGCCGCCCAGGCCCCGCGCCGCCTCGTGCAGCAAAAATCCGGCCACCCGTCCCGGCAGCCCGAGCAAGGCCAGCGATTCGATCATGGCCATGGCGTCCTTGAGCCGGCGGCACATGAGCCGCAGCAGATCGAAAAGCACCTCCGGGTCTTCCCTGGCCGCCGCCGCCAGGAGCCGGGCCGGAAAGGCCAGAACCCGCGTCTGCTCAAGGGCCGCCGCATAGGCCGGAAAATCCGCGCCGTCCACCAGCGAGCACAGGCAAAACGGCTCCCCCGGCCCCAGGACGTAGAGCGTCTGCTCCCGGCCGTCCGGGCCGATCTGATACAGCTTGGCCCGGCCCGAGGCCACAAGATAAAACGCGTCCCCCGACTGGTCCCGGGCCGCGATCGCCTCGCCCGGACCATGCGCCGTCACTACCGCCCCGGCCGCCATCCGCGACAACCGGGCCTCAGGCATGCCCCCGAAAAACGGCAGCGACCGCAAAAGCACCATGCGTTCCGTCTGATCCATGCGTTTGCGCCTCCAAAGCAGCAGCGGAATGAAGAGAAGATGCAGAGGCGGGGGAGGCGAAGAGCGCCTCCGGCGGCCGGGGGGGATAATCCCCCCCGGACCCCCTTGATAAGTGGGGGTTTTTCCGGGTGCGTCAAGATGCAATATCGCGGCAGGCCGTGGGGAGGATGAGATTTTTGGCGACGGCAACGCCCGGCAGCCTCGCCACCCCGGGCCGACAAGCGCCCCCGCCAAGGGGTCCGGGGGGATTATCCCCCCGGCGGGGCCCGGGGCAGCGCCCCGGATCACACAGCCCCTTTCCACTTTCTGCCGTTCGCCGCCGTTCTTCCCGGCATTGATCCGGATCAATGCCGATCCTGCAATACCGGCGTAGAGGAGGGCATCCGGCTGTGGCCGGCAAGGAGTTGCGTGCATGAACAGGCGGAAATTTCTGATGGCCCTGGGCACGGCCGGGGCGGCGCTGGCCGCGCCGGGACCGGCCGGGACGCTGCTGGCCCGCGAGGCGGCGGCCGGCGGCGAACCGTTGGCCACGCTGTACGATTTGTCCAGGTGCGTGGGCTGCGGGGCCTGCGTGGCGGCCTGTCGCGATGCCCACGCGGCGGACTATCCCGAACCCCGCAAACCGTTCCCCAAAATGTATCCGCCCCGCGTCAAGGCGGAGGACTTCTCCGACAAACGCGATGTGGACGACCGGCTCACCCCGTACAACTGGCTGTTCATCCAGTCGGCCACCGTCCAAAAGGGCGGCCGGGAGCTGACGGTCAACATCCCCCGGCGCTGCATGCACTGCGCCCATCCGCCCTGCGCCGAACTGTGCCCCTGGGGATCGGCCGTCCGGTTCGACGACGGCGCGGTGAAAATCGACGCCGACATCTGCCTCGGCGGGGCCAAATGCCGCGACGTCTGTCCCTGGCGCATTCCCCAGCGCCAGACGGGCGTCGGCCTGTACCTCGACCTGCTGCCGGCCTTTGCCGGCAACGGCGTCATGTACAAGTGCGACCGCTGCCACGACCGCGTGGCCGCCGGCGGCAAACCGGCCTGTCTGGAAGCCTGCCCCTACGAGGTGCAGTCCATCGGCCCGCGCAGCGAGATCGTGGCCGCCGCCCGGGCCCTGGCCCAAAAAACCGGCGGCTTCGTCTACGGCGAGACGGAAAACGGCGGGACCAATACCCTTTACGTTTCGCCCGTGCCCTTTGCCGACCTGGATGCGGCCATCGACAAGGGACCGGGCCGGCCCGGACTCGGCGTAACGGCCGACGTCATGGGCGAAGAGGCCAATCTGGCCAAATCCGTGCTGCTCGCCCCCCTGGCCGGCATCGCCGCCGGCGTGCTGCGCCTTGTCGGCCGGGCCAAAGCCGCCCCGGCCGCAAAGGAGGACGACCATGCCTAGGCCGCTTTTCCCGCGCTGGCAAAAACGCCTGCTCCTGGCCTCGGCCCTGGGACTGGCCCTGACCGGCATGGGCCAGATGCCCATTTTCTCCCGCTACTACATCGCCGACATCCCGGGCCTCGGCTGGCTCGGCAACTTCCGCATCACCGCCGCCCTGCACCTGGGGCTGGCCGCCATCCTGCTCGTCGTCCTCTCCGCCTTCGCCGCCACCTGGATCGCCGCCGGCCCCGCCCGGCCGACGCTGACCCGGCCCGGCCGCTGGCGCGCCGCCCTCTACGCGGCAGTCGCCGCCACCGGAGCGCTGCGGGTGCTCCAAAACGGCGCACTGCCGATCTTCGGCCCCATGCAGGTCCGCTACCTGGACTGGACCCACCTCGCCCTGGCTATGGGCCTGCTCGTCTTCGCCATAGCCTGGGGCCGGCGGCCGGCCTTGGCAGGGGCAAAGGGCAAAGAATAAGGGAATGGGACGGGGAGTGAAATCGGGGCGCCGCCCCGAGCCCCGCCGGGGGGCGTGACGCCCCCCGGTCCCCCCCGTCCGTGAGGGCGGGTGGAGACGCGGCCGGCCGGCGGGCAGCCGCGTGTGTCGGGCAAAACGCCGGCCACAGCCAAGGGGGGTTGGAGGGGATTATCCCCCCCGACGAGGCCCGGAGCAGCGCCCCG
>Ga0074195_1000600_pt1 | contig 65621 bp, 62 predicted proteins | sample EPASupsiteHSE623_FD_64525 | JGI IMG/M metagenome (GOLD analysis project Ga0074195, IMG submission 64525) | Bioremediated contaminated groundwater from EPA Superfund site, New Mexico - Sample HSE6-23 | ecosystem: Environmental > Aquatic > Deep subsurface > Groundwater > Contaminated ...
CCCCCGAAGGGGAGGCCTGCCTTTGGCCGCAGACGTCGTTGCTCCTCCTTGACTTGCCCAGCGGGCAAGCCGGCGTCGTCGCGCCTAGTCTGCGGCTCAAACTCAGGCCTCCGGATAGGACATTATTTATGTAGGACTCAGTAGTAACATGAAATTAAAAATTTATCTGGCAATTGTCTTGCTTTTGGCGGCAGGCGCTATATTTGCGGGCTACAGGCATTTCAGGCATTCGGGTGCTGCAACTGTTGTCGCCGCGGTCAAATATCATTGCCCCATGCATCCTGCTTATATTTCGGACAAGCCCGGCGATTGTCCGATATGCGGCATGAAGCTTGTGCCTCTGGAAGCGCCGAAGGCGGAACGCAAAATAAAGTATTACCGCAATCCGATGAATCCGGACGCAACATCCCCCGTTCCGATGAAAGACAGCATGGGCATGGATTATGTTCCGGTTTATGAAGAATCAACTGGGAAGGTAAAACCGCAGGGCGCGGTGGATATTTCTTCCGAGCGTCAGCAGCTTATAGGCGTAAAATCCGTTGCGGCGGCAAAGCGGGAGTTGAAGCAAGTCGTGCGCAGCGCGGGGCGTGTCGCCTATGACCCTGATTTGTATCACGCCATAGCCGATTACCAGCAAGCCGTCGCCGCCTTGAATAAACCCGCAAACAGCCAGTGGCCTGAGTTTCAGGAACAGTCAAAAACGCTTGTGCAGGCCTCGGCTTTGCGGCTCAAGCAGTTAGGCATTCCCGAATCGCGCATTGCGGAGCTTGCCGTCTCCACGCAACTGCCGACCAATTTGCTTATCAACCAGAATAACGGGACTATTTGGGTATACGCGCAGATTTACGAATACGAAATAGGGCTTGTCAAAGCGGGGCAGCCCGCGCGTGTTGAGTCTTACGCTTCTCCGGGGAAAATTTTTTACGGTACGGTAAAATCCGTGGACGCTATTTTGTCCGCGGAGACGCGCACGCTCAAAGTCCGCATTGAGGTTTCTGACCGTGAAGGCCTGCTAAAGCCGGAGATGTATGCCGACGTTTCCATAGACGCTTCGCTGGGCCGCGTGCTTGCGGTGCCGCGCGATGCCGTGATGGACACCGGCACGCGCAAGGTGGTTTTTATTGACAAAGGCGATGGTGAATTTGAGCCCCGCGCTGTGCGCATCGGATTCACGACGGATGATTACATACAGATTGTTTCCGGCTTGTCCGAAGGTGAAAAGATAGTTGCCGCGGCTAATTTCCTGCTGGACTCGGAATCAAAACTCAAGAGCGTGTTCAGGCAAACGGAGAGTGAGCAGGCCGGCTTGTGATAGAGAAAATAATAGCTTTTTGCGCCAGAAATAAATTTCTGGTTATAATTTTCACCTTCTGCGCTTTGGCGGGGGCTTATTACTGCGTCCGCAATATCCCGCTGGACGCAATTCCCGATTTGTCGGACACGCAGGTTATTGTTTATTCAAAATGGAATCGCTCGCCGGATATTATTGAAGACCAGGTGACTTATCCAGTGGTGTCTTCGCTGCTGGGCCTGCCGAATGTCAAAGCGGTGCGCGGATTTTCCGATTTCGGATACTCGTATGTCTATGTGATTTTCAAGGACGGCACGGACATTTATTGGGCGCGGTCGCGCACGCTGGAATATTTGAGCAGGATACAGCCGCAACTGCCCGAAGGCGTCCGCGTCGAGCTTGGCCCTGACGCGACAGGTTTGGGCTGGATATATCAATATGCTCTGGTTGACAAAACCGGGCGGAACAATCTCGCCCAACTGCGCAGTTATCAGGACTGGTATCTGCGCTATTATCTGCAAGCGGTCCCCGGCGTGGCGGAAGTGGCTTCCATAGGCGGATTTCAGAAACAATACCAGGTCAACATAAACCCCAACGCTTTGTCTTCTTATAAAATTCCGCTTATGAGCGTGGTGGACGCTATCCACGCCGGCAATAATGATGTGGGCGGCAGGCTGGTGGAAATATCCGGCGCGGAATATATGGTGCGCGGGCGGGGCTACGCAAAATCCGTCAAAGACATAGAAAATATTGTCGTCGCCAGCGACGCAGGCGGCACGCCGGTGCTGGTGCGTCAACTGGGCACGGTGGCGACTGGGCCGGATATGCGCCGGGGCGTCGCGGACCTTGACGGCATGGGCGACACGGTCGGCGGCATAATAGTGGCGCGCCAGGGCGAGAACGCGCTGAATGTCATTGACCGCGTCAAGGCAAAACTGAAGGAAATAGAGCCCTCGCTGCCCAAAGGAATTGAAATAGTGGCGACTTATGACCGCTCCGATTTGATACACCGCGCCATAGCAACGCTCAAACGCCAGTTGACCGAGGAAATGATAATTGTCAGTCTTGTGATTTTGCTGTTTCTGTGGCATATACCGTCGGCGATAATTCCAATCGTAACCATTCCTATTGCGGTTTTCCTCTCGTTCATCCCGCTGTTTTTTATGGGATTAACTTCAAATATAATGTCGCTTTCAGGCATAGCTATTTCAATCGGCGTGCTGGTTGACGGCGCGATAGTGGAAGTTGAAAATGCCTATAAAAAGCTGGAGCTTTGGCAGGCAGGCGGACGAAAAGAAGATTTTCATGAAGTGCGGTTGCGGGCATTGCAGGAGGTGGGGCCGTCGGTATTCTTTTCATTGCTTGTAATAGCGGTAGCGTTCCTGCCGGTATTCACTTTGATGGACCAGGAGGGCAGGCTGTTCAAGCCGCTTGCCTACAGCAAGACATTTGCAATGGCGATGGCCGCCCTGCTCGCAATAACATTAGACCCCGCGCTCAGAATGCTTTTTGCGCGCATGGATTATTTCAGTTTCAAACCGCGCTGGCTTTGCGCCGTCGCCAATCAGATAGCCGTCGGGAAATATTATCCCGAGGAGCGGCATCCCATCAGCAGAAGGCTTTTCAGAATCTATGAGCCGATTTGCGCGTGGACGCTGAAAAATCCCAAAACGGTGATTATTTCCGCGCTATTGCTTGTGGCCGCAACCGTGCCCGCATATCTTATGCTCGGTTCGGAATTTATGCCGCCGCTGAATGAAGGCACCATTTTATATATGCCCGCAACGCTGCCGGGCATTTCCGTAACCGAAGCGCAGCGGCTTTTGCAGACGCAGGATAAAATCCTTAAAACTTTCCCGGAAGTGGAACGGGTATTCGGCAAGGCCGGACGAGCCGATACCCCAACCGACCCCGCGCCGTTTTCCATGATGGAAACGACCGTGGTGCTCAAACCGCAGGAGGAGTGGCGCAAAAAAGAGCGTTGGTTTGGCAGTCTGCCGGAATTTTTGCAAATACCGCTCCGTCATGTCTGGCACGACAGGATTTCATGGGAAGAACTTGTATCCGAGATGGATTCAAAGATGCAGTTCCCCGGCGTTACTAACGCGTGGACAATGCCTATAAAAGCACGGACGGACATGCTGACTACAGGCATACGCACGCCTATAGGGATAAAAATATATGGTTCCGATTTGGGCGAAATAGAAAAGCTTGGCAAGCAGATTGAGGGTATCGTTAAAGATATACCCGGCACGAGAAGCGCGTATGCTGAGCGCACCGTCGGCGGCTACTTTCTCGATTTTGATTTGAAACGCGGGGAACTGGCCCGCTACGGCCTGTCTGTAAAAGACGCGGAAACCGTGATAATGTCCGCCATTGGCGGCGAAGTAATTTCCACTTCGATAGAAGGCCGCGAGCGCTACGGCATAATAGTGCGCTATGCGCGCGAATTCAGAGACAATCCCGATGTGCTAAAGCGCGTGCTGGTGCCGACAAAGAACGGAGCGCAAATACCTTTAGTGCAGCTTGCGGACATCCGCCTCCGGCAGGGCCCCGGCATGATACGCGATGAAAACGGGCTTTTGTCCGGCTATGTCTATGTTGATATCGCGGGCCGCGATATCGGCGGCTATGTCAAAGAAGCGAAGGATATGGTGTCAAAAGCCGTACAGCTTCCGACTGGATATTCATTGCAGTGGAGCGGGCAGTACGAAAACATGCTTCGCGTCAAGGAACGGCTTAAATTGGTGTTACCGCTCACGCTTTTTCTCATATTTGTTCTGCTTTATATGAACACGAAATCAGCCGCAAAAACCATGATAGTGATGCTTGCAGTGCCGTTCTCGCTTATCGGCGCGGTCTGGTTTCTGTATGCGTTGGGATATAATGTCTCAATCGCCACGTGGGTGGGAATGATTGCGCTCATGGGTCTGGACGCGGAAACAGGCGTGTTCATGCTGATGTTTTTGGACATGTCCTGCGGTGCTATGGCGCGGCAGGGGAAATTAAACACTGCCGCGGATTTGCGGGAGGGCATAATGCACGGCGCGGTAAAACGTATTCGCCCGAAAATGATGACGGTTTGCGCGGCGTTTATGGGCCTTATCCCCATAATGTGGTCGCTTGGCGCTGGCGCGGATATGATGAAGCGTATCGCCGCGCCTATGATAGGCGGACTTTTCACCAGTTTCGCGCTTGAACTGCTCGTCTATCCGCCAGTCTACTACCTTTGGAAGCTGAAATCAGAGAAGAAGTATGACTAACCCTGGAATCGCAGTTGGATTGTGGAATTAGACTTCAGGGATTTTCTCAACCCCGTCTTCTGCAAAAGGCCCAAAGGACCCTTGCGTATAAATGCCGCTGCATGTACACTGGTATTATGAAAAAATTTTTGTTAAACTTGCTCCCGAATAAGATTTATGAGGCAAAAAGACAGGATTTTGGCTTGCAGCGCAGCGGACTGAGGCGAGCACACTCCGGCGGGGTGTGTGAGCCGAAGGCCGCGAAACTGCAAGCCGAAAGCCGTGATTTTTGCCCAAAAAATTATTCGGGAGCAAGTCTATTGGCAGCAGTGATGTTCTGCGGTTTATGCGCGCAATCCGCGCTTGCCGGCGGCTGGGACGGCTGGAAGGATTCAGGACGAGATTTCGGCTATCTGCCGGGCGCGGAATTCACGGAAAGCGGCAACAGGGGATTCAAAACCTACTACAGATGCACAGATATGCAGGCGGTTGCTGTTGGCCGCGGCAAATGGAAAGTCGGGGCGGACCTGCAATACGGCAATGATAAAGGCGGCGATTTGGAGATAGTCGCCTGGAAAAAAGGCCCGCCTGATTCGCCTGCCTCCATCCGTTTCAGGGGTTATGCCTCAGTTTCCGGATTGCCTGACGGCGCGCAACTCGGCGAAGTGAATATCAACGCGGAACAGCTATGCCAGGCTCTTTACGAAACGGTGGAAAACCAGCGAGAGCTGGTAAAACGGCATTTGATGAGGAAAAACGCGCTGGCGCTGGGCCGGTTTTATGCCGCCATGTCATATGTTCCCGGGCAAACGGGCATGTTCATAGGCGCCAGTTTAACTGCCCACAACCTGACCCATGACGCAGCGGGGAACGTAGTCGGGCCGGTCGAAGCGGTAAAATCACTTATTCATAAAACGCTGCAAAGCGCACCCGACGGCGAGGAACAAAAAACCAAGCCGGGATCCGTGATTTGCATAGCGAGCGCCGTTCTTATGCCAACGGTTGCATCGCTCGCCCATCTGGACATTCCCGATATGGCGAAGAATTTGATTTATCTGGCCTGCGCCGGCAACGAAACTGTGATGGGAGTGGTTGACGCCAAAGCCGCCGCTGAAAAGGCCGCAAAAAATCCGCCGATGCTCGCAGGCGCGCTGAAAGCTGAATTGACCGGCTTTCACCCGTCATCCGCCGCTTCCGCGGGCGGGCAGGAAAAAACTGAAAATTCCGGCCCGGCCGCGCGTCGGCGCAAAGTTCTCGTAAAGCTGGAAATAGGTTATGCGGAGCCTTTTGTGAAAGTTAAAAACGTGTTTTTCGAGGATTGGCGCTAACTTGAAATTTTCAGGTTAGCGCAACGCTCAAACGAATTCGCTGATGTGAAAAAAACCGGCGGGATTTAAAAAATCCCGCCGGTTTTTCGTGAGTTTACGTCAAGACTTACAGCGCGCAGACGGGCTCTTTTTTGGGAGCCTTCAGGCACAGCGCGGCGCGGATTTTGGCCGCCATGTCAGTTTTTTCCCAACTGAACTGTGGCCGCCCGAAGTGGCCGTAGGAGGCCGTCTTGAGGTATATCGGGTTGCGCAGTTTGAGGTGGTCTATTATCCCTCTGGGAGTGAGCGGGAACACCTTGCGGACGACTTCGGTGATTTTCTCGTCGTCTATGATGCCGGTGTCATGCGTGTCCACATAGAGGCCGACAGGTTCCGCCACGCCGATGGCGTAGGCCACCTGCACGGTGCATTCCTCGGCGCAGCCCGCCGCGACGATGTTCTTGGCTATGTAGCGCGCCATGTAGGCCGCGGAACGGTCCACCTTCGTGGGGTCTTTGCCGGAGAACGCGCCGCCGCCGTGCGCGGTCCTGCCGCCGTAGGTGTCCACGATGATTTTGCGGCCCGTCATGCCGGTGTCGGACTGCGGTCCGCCCACCACGAATTTGCCGGTGGGGTTGACGTAAATAGTCGTATTCGCGTCCATCCATTTTCCGGCGACGGGCTTTATTATGGCTTCGATGATTTCCTTGCGCGCTTTTTCGGTGATGCAATCGCCGGTGCGGTCGAGAATCTGGTCGGTATGCTGGGTGGAGATGACCACGGTCTCGATGCGTTTTGGCTTTCCGTCAACGTATTCCACCGTGACCTGGGATTTGCCGTCCGGGCCGAGGTAGGGGAGAATGTTTTTCTTGCGCACTTCCGCGAGGCGCATGGTGAGCTGGTGCGCCAGCATGAGCGTGAGCGGCATAAGCTCTTTGGTTTCGTTGCAGGCGTAGCCGACCATGAGGCCCTGGTCGCCCGCGCCGCCCACATCCACGCCCTGGCTGATGTCCGGCGACTGCTTGCCGATGACGTTGATAACCGCGCAGGTTTCGTGGTTGAAGCCGTATTTGCTGTGGGTATAGCCGATGTCGCGGATTACGCCGCGGGTGAGCGCGTCTATGTCAATCCAGGCTTTGGTGGTCACTTCGCCGCCGACCACCACCATGCCGCGGGTGATATAGGTTTCGCAGGCGACACGGGCGGTTTTGTCGGTTTTGAATATCGCGTCAAGCACCGCGTCTGAAATCTGGTCGCATACCTTGTCGGGATGCCCTTCGGTAACCGATTCGCTGGTGAAATAGCACTTGCCTTTTTTTATCATTGTTTTTCCCTCATAGCTGCGCAGTTTCGCCGGCAAAACCGGCTTTTCAGATTATACAAATTATGGTCTAGCCACAATGCGTGTTCTCCCTGAAACCGGATAGCTCAGCCTGCAAATATCCGGTAGAGACGGCAAATTAGGTTATGTATAATATGTGCATGCTCAATTTCATAAAGGAATACCGTGCCGAAATGGCGCGCGCGTTTGAAAAAACCGAGTGTTACGATTTGTCCGGCGCGGCGCTTGACGCCGCAAAAGGGCTTGAGGCGGCATATCAGCTCGTCCGCAAAAGCGCCTCCGGCGGCGGGAAGGTGCTTATTGTCGGCAACGGCGGCAGCGCGGCCATCGCCAGCCACATTGCCGAAGATTTCATGAAGAACGCCGGCGTCAGGACGCTGGCGTTCAACGACGCGCCGCTCCTTACCTGCTTGGTCAACGACCTCGGCGCGGAAAGGATGTTCGAGTTCCCCGTCTCCCTGTTCGCCGAAAAGGGCGACACGCTTATCGCGATAAGCAGCTCCGGCAAATCGGTCAACATACTGAACGCGGCTAAAGCCGGGCTTAAAAAAGGCTGCTCGCTGATAACATTCTCCGGCTTTTCGCCCGATAATCCGCTGCGCAAACTTGGCGCGGTAAACATCTACGTCCCCGCCAACGGTTACGCGGCGGTGGAATCCGTCCACGGCGCATTGGCCCATTGCCTCGTGGACTGCGCGATACAAGACAAAAAAGCGCTTGCCGCCTGAAGCGGAGTTTTCAATGGAACCGCAACAGCCGCGCAGTTGCGCGGCTGTTTTGCTTTCCTGTAACTTTCCAAACGATCGGACCGTAGGTGTATACAGAGGTTAGGAGCGGATAAATGAAAAAAACAATGACGGCTATATTGCTTGCGGCGGCGTGCGCCGCGAACGCGGTGGAAACCACGTTCAAGAAAGAGGTGGCCTCCAAAGGGCTCAAAAACATCGAAGTCAACACCGCCAGCGCGGATGTCGATTTTTCCGCCGCAAGCGGCGCGGTGCGTATCACGGCGACGCAATATGACGAGGCCAAATGCAGGCTGGAGATTGACGAGAGCGGCGCGGCATTGCGCGTGCGCCTGTCTTCCGTTGACCAGTACGGCTGGAAGATTTTCCGCCTCGATTCCGGCTGCCGTGCGAATCTGGCAATAACCGCGCCGGAGCAAACCGCGCTGAAGATTAAAACCGCTTCCGGCAGCGCCGCCGTGAAAGGGCTGCGCGCCAGGCTGGATATTGCCACCGCTTCCGGCGATGTCCGGCTCGACAATGCGGACGGCCCCGCGAAAATAGAAACCGCGTCCGGCGGTATCGCAGTTGTCGGACTGAAAGAGGCGCTTGAAGCCGTGACGGCTTCGGGGAGCGTTCGCCTCGACGGCGCGCGCGGAGCGGTCAAAATAAAGACCGCGAGCGGCAGCATTTCCGGCGAACTCTATTCTCTGGCGGAACTGGAGACCGCCAGCGGCGACATTTCCCTGAGGTGGCCGCAGACTCCCGGAAAGGGCGAAATCAGCTTTCACACCGCAAGCGGCGACGCAAAACTGATTTTTCCGCAGGGCACAAAACTGGATGCGGATTTCGACTCCCTGTCCGGCGAGTCCGCCAATGCGTTCCCTTCCGCGGACGGCAAAGGGCTGAAAGTGCGCGGGCACTCGGCCTCCGGCGACCTGAGGATAGAAGCCGCGGACTTTGCCTCCTCCGCGAAAACCTCAGGGGAAAAGCATAAAAAGTGAACTGACGGTGGTTTTGGCGAGAAAAAAACGGGCGGACTATTCCGCCCGTTTTTTTCGCGCCAGCGCAGGCCGCAAGTTTGATATTATTTAGAAAATTCACGCGGAGAACGAAACCATGTCCACTGCAAATCTGGCAATCGAATTCGAGCCGGTAATAGGGCTGGAAATACACGTCCAGCTTAACACAAATTCCAAACTTTTCTGCTCCTGCGCCGCAGGCGCGGGCGACGCAAAGCCCAACACCTATATCTGCCCCGTCTGCACCGGACAGCCGGGCACATTGCCCGTGCTCAATAAAGGCGCGGTGGAACTGGGGCTCAAAGCGGCGATGGCGCTGAGCTGCAAGTTAAACGAGCGCTCTGTTTTCGCCCGCAAGAATTACTTTTATCCCGACCTGCCTAAGGGATATCAGATTTCGCAATATGAGCTGCCGCTGGCGGAGCATGGCCGCGTGGAAATAGAACCCGCCGGAGCGGCGCCCAAAACAATCGGCATCACGCGCGTGCACATGGAAGAAGACGCGGGCAAGCTGCTCCACGCCATAGGCAGCGAGGAACTGGATTATTCGCTGGTGGATTTCAACCGCTGCGGCATCCCGCTCATAGAGATAGTGTCCGACCCGGACATGCGCTCGGCGGAGGAGGCCTACGCCTATCTCACCGCGCTAAAGGCCATAATGCAGTGGTCCGGCATCTCCAATTGCGACATGGAAAAAGGCGAACTGCGCGTTGACGTGAATCTTTCGGTGCGGCCGCGCGGGCAGGAAAAGTTCGGCACGAAAGTGGAGATAAAAAATCTCAACTCCTTCAAAGCGGTCAAAGACGCCATCCAGCACGAAATTTCCCGCCAGTGCGCCGCCGTCAAGGCGGGCGAAATAATCACCCAGCAGACCCGCCTCTGGAACGACAAGGACGGCAAAACCGCCCCCATGCGCTCCAAGGAAATGGCGCACGACTACCGCTATTTTCCCGACCCGGACCTCGTGCCGCTTGCCCCCGCCAAAGAGCTTGTGGAGAAAATGCGGGCCGGCATTCCCGAACTGCCAGCCGCCCGCCGCGACCGGCTGATGAAAGACTACGCGCTTACAGCGTACGACGCGGGCGTGCTGGTGACGGACCGCGCGCTGGCGGATTATTTCGAGGACGCGATGAGGTCAGCCAAAATCCCCGCCAAGCCGCTGGCGAACTGGCTGACCACTTCGCTGCTGGGAATGCTCAACGCGGATAAAAAAACCATTGCCGTCTCGCCGGTGAAACCGGCGCAGTTGGCGGAACTTGTCGGACTGGTGGAATCCGGCAAAATCAATGGCAAAATGGGCAAGGAAGTTTTCGAGCAGTCCTATAAAACCGGCAAATCGCCCAAAGAAATAGTTGAAGCTTCCGGCCTCTCCCAAATCAGCGACGAGGGGCAGCTTGAAACCTGGGCAAAAGAGGCCATCGCCGCCAACCCCAAAGCCGTGGAAGATTTCAAAAAAGGCAAAGAGACTGCGGCAGGTTCAATGGTGGGTTTCGTGATGAAAAAGTCCAAAGGCAAAGCCAACCCCGCCAAGCTCAATGAAATCATCCGGCGGTTGCTTTCGGCATAACCGGAACGGCGCCTTCCTCCCGGGAACGGTTTTCGCGTCGTGCGGTTCAGGCGGTGTCTTCTATATCCATGACCTGCGTGATGGGGCGCGCCGTCAGTGTCACCTCCCCGTTTGAAACTTTCATATTCCATTCGGGGTAGCGGGATATTTCCTTGCGGTCTATCGTGTTTTGCAGCGGCGTGCAAAAAAGCTCGTCATACTTTATGCGCAACTGGCGTATGCCCAGTTCGCTGGAGTAGCCCTCTTCCAGCAGCAGCCGCTCCACTTCCCGCGACACGTGTATTTCCACGCCGTGCTTTTCCCTTACGGACTGGCGGGCCTGCTCTATCCAGCCGACCAGCACGCGCAGCGCCATCTGCTCGGTAAGCGGCTTGAAAACCACCGTGTCGGTGATTATTTCCATCACGGATTTCGGCAGGTAACTCTGGAGACGCCTGGCCATTTCGCGCGACGCCGTGGCATAATCGAAAACTTTTTTCGCGGTATCCTTCGGTTTTGAGAACATGGCCGAGGTGAGGATAAAAATCGTGTTTGCAAGCGGCAGCCCGCCGCCGGCCTTGTCCCGCCGGTCCGCGCCGGCTACGAAATTCCTGAATTCGACAAAAAACAGCGGCGGCGTCTGGTCCGTGTTTTGAAACAGCACCACGCTGCAGGGTTTCAGTTTCAAATGTTCGGTTACTATCCCGGAGTATTCCGAGTTGAAAAGCCGCTTTATGCCTTCCTCGCGGCTGTATTGGACCATATCCACGCTGAACAGGTCGTCTTGCGAGCCGAAAAATCCCTCCGCAATCCTGCGCGCTATCTCCTCCTCGCCGGCGCCGCGCGGGCTCAGAAACATCAGCACGCAGGGCGCCTGCGCCGCGCCGCGCGCCGACAGCCTGGCCGACAGCAGCTTGAAAATCCTGTCCGCCGCTTCGGGCTGCGCGGAGGAATTGTCCCTGAGCAGACGCTCCAGCCCGGCTATGCGCGCGCTGACGGCGATTCCCAGTTGTCCCGCCAGCGAATCCAGCGGCAGGGCAAGGCGTTCGGACAGCGCTTGCGCCACGCACAGTTCGTCCACCTCCCAAGTCCTGTGAAAACCTATTTTGCGGGCCGCGGCTTCAAGACTCAGCGCTATGCCGCCGTGAGGATTCTCCACGGCCTTTTTGAAGTATCCGCACGCGCCTTCCAGCACGGCCAGCGCTTTTCTCGGGTAACAGCCTTCGAGTGAATATTTCTCCGAAAGCTCCAGCACCGCGCCCGCGGCGCCGTCCGTTATTTTCACGCCGTGCGCGATTTCCAGCCGGGATTTCCATTCCCTGAGAATTTCCAGCGTCTGCTCCGGTGTGGGCTCCGGAACTTCAATACTCTGAAAGTTTTGGGCGAACCTGGCGTCTCCGGCGGCCAGCGCGGCATAGGCTTGAGCGTCGGACGAGGCGATAAGCCTCAGTTCGTTTTTGAGCAGCGCCGTGCGCAGCAGCTCCGGCGCGGCTTCCAGCCTGGCGCATTCGGCGTCCGCCTCCAGCAACTGCGGCAGCCGGTCCAGATAGAGCGTTATATCCTTGCGCCCGCGGAGCGGCCCTATGGTATCCTCCAGCGCTTTTCTGAAATCCGCCGGTTCCGCCTTTTTTTCCAGCAGCGCCCCGGTGTCCGCTTCGATTATGGTCCTGGCGGCGATGCGGCCCGGCGCCCTGCCGTCCCAGATGCGCATGGCCAGAGTTTCCACCAGCGCGCTTTTTCCCACGCCCGCCGGACCGACGAGCACGGGAATTTTGCCCTGGCCTATCCAGAGTATGGACAGCAGCCGGGTTATTTCGGATTCGCGGCCTACGACGGCGGAAAGACTGCCCTGGCTTGCCAGCGCCATCAAATCCCTGCCGCGCCCGATAATGGCGCCGAGGCCTTCGGGCGCGGTGTAAACCTTCCGGCGGGCGGGCTCCTGCGAGGGCTGCTCCGGCAAATTGAAATCCATGATAGCCTGCGCCAGTTGCGCGGGAGTCACGGAACACTCGGCCAGCGCCTCCGTGATTACCGGGCCGGGATTTTCCATTATAGCCCGCAGCAGGTCGAACCCGGTCACCCTGCGCAGTCCGGCTATAGCGCGGGCGCGGACCAGCAGGGCGCGGCTTTCCTCGCTGCGGTGGATATCGCCGCGGCGGCCCGAATAGCGGCCTTCGCCCAGCTTGTCGCGCACGGCGCGGCGCAGTTTTGTCAGGTTCAGGTTGAATTTGGAGAATAGCGCTTCTATGCCCTGGAATTCAGCCTCGGCGGCGGCGGTCTGCTCGGGGCTGAAGTTGAGTTTCGGCGCGGTAAGAGCGAGCAGCTTCCTGATTTCGGTCAGGCTGATGAAAAAATGCTCGCGCTCGATGAACTCGAAATTGGCGCTGATAGCTTCAGCTCCCGCGATATTCCAGGCGAGAGTAACTATTTCCGAAAGTCCCTTCATGACGCGGCGCCCCTGTGTTATGCTACAATTCGGACTATCCAGCAATATCTTGACTACTATTAATACCATTTTTAGGATTTGGCGTGAAAGCCGACACTGAACTTTCCGGTCTGTTAAAGCGCGTTTCGCGCTCGCTTTATCTCAGCATCCGCGCGCTGCCGGGCTCCCTGCGTCCGGTTTTTTCCGCCGCCTACCTGTTGTGCCGCGCGGCGGACACGATTGCGGACACTCGCCTCGTGCCGCCGGAGCGCCGTATTCGCTGGATACGTAAATTCCCGGGACTGCTCGATGACGCCCGTGCGCGGGACGCCGCGCTGCCGGAGCTTGTCGAGGAGTTAATCCCCGCCGCCGATATCGCCGACGAGCGGGAGCTGCTGCGCTCGCTTGGCGCGGTGTTCGCGCTGGCGCAGCCGCTGTCCGAAGAGGAGCGCCGCCTCGTGCGGGATGTTGTCCGCGAAGTATGCTCCGGCATGGAAACGGACCTGGGCGTTTTCGGTTCGGACGCGGCCTCGCTGAAATCGTTTTCGACCGGAGAGCAACTGGAGGAATACTGCCGCAAAATCGGCGGCGGGCCGGGGGTTTTCTGGACCAGGGCCGCCGTCCTGAAAGAGCGTATTCCTGGAAACGGCCTTGCCGATAAAGGCCGCCGGATAGGCGAGGCCCTGCAAATGGTTAATATCCTGCGCGACACTCCGCGCGATTTGCGCATAGGCCGTTGCTACTGGCCGCGAACGGATTTGGATTCGGCGGGACTTTCATTGGCGGACATGCTCAGGCCGGAGCTGTCGGAAAAATTCAGGCCGGTCGCGGAGAAATGGATGCGCTGGGCGGTGGAGCGCCTGTCCGCCGCGGAGGAATATGTCGCCGCGCTGCCGAAAGCGCAATTCGGGCTGCGCGCCTCGGTGATATGGCCGGTTTATTGGGGGTTGGACACTATGCTGGAGGTCTGGAAAACGGGCCGGTTTCTGGACCCGTTGGTGAAGGCGAAGGTGCCGCGCGCGCGGATTTATCTCACAATCGCGAAAACGCCCGCCGCGCTGGCTTCAAACGCCGTTTTTCTCGGCGGCTACCGGCTGCGCCGGGACGCTTTTCTCGACTCGCTGGGCAGGAAATCGCTCTGACTCCACTCGAACTCAAGCCCCGCTATCCTCACCGTATCGCCTTCCCTGACACCCTGTTTTAACAGGGCTTTATCCAGCCCTATTCTGTGGAAAAGATGCATAGTCCGTATCACCGCTTCGGGCTGGGAGAATTTTGTCATCTCCACTATGCGGGTGACTTCCGTGCCGGTGACAAGGAAAGAGCCGTCTCTTGCGCGGGCGAGCCGGAACGCCGGCTCCACCGAATGATAGGCGATTTGCGGCGCGGCCTCGGTTTTTTCCCGCCGGACCGGAATGGTTTCCAGCAGGCGGACGGCCTCGTCGAGCACTTCGTTGACGCCTTCGCCGGTCACGGCGGACATCAGGAAAATCTTTCGGGTCCGGTAGCGTTTTTTAAGTTTCGCATAAACTTCCGCCGCTTCCGGGATGTCGCTTTTATTGACGACGATTATGCGCGGCGTCGAAGCCAGTTTCGGATTGAACTGCTTGAGCTCGCCCATGATTATGTCCACGGATTTGAGCGCCCCCGTCTCGCCGAAGCCATGCGGGTCCACCAGATGGATAAGCACGCGGGTGCGCTCGATGTGCCGCAAAAACTGGGTCCCCAGTCCCTTGCCTTCGTGCGCGCCTTCTATGATGCCGGGGATATCCGCTATCACAAAACTTTTTCGTTTGTGGTAGACCATGCCGAGGTTGGGGTTCAAAGTGGTGAAGGGATACGCCGCGATTTTGGGCCGCGCGCTTGAAACGCGCGACAGCAGGGTTGATTTCCCCGCGTTGGGAAAACCCAGCAGCCCCGCGTCCGCCAGCACCTTCAGCTCCAGCTCCATCTCCACCGCTTCGCCCTTGTCGCCCTGCTCGGCGATTTTCGGCGCGGTGTTGGCGTGCGTCTTGAAAGCGAGGTTGCCGCGTCCGGCCTGCCCGCCTTTTGCGATGAGAAGCCGGCGTCCGTGCTCGGTAAGGTCCGCGAACACGCGCCCGTCCTTTTTTACGACGGTGCCGCAGGGCACGAAGACCGTTATGTCTTCGCCTGACAAACCTTCCTTGTTATAGCTGCTGCCGTTGGAGCCGTCTTTTCCGCGTATATGCGGATGGTAGGAAACCTCCACAAGCGTGGTAAGGTTGCGGTCCACCTGAAGGTAAATGTCGCCGCCCTTGCCGCCGTTGCCGCCGTTTGGGCCGCCGTTGGGTATGAACTTCTCGCGGCGGAAGGAAAGGCAGCCGTCGCCGCCGTTGCCGGCGCGGACGTGGATTCTTACGCGGTCTATGAAACCCTGCTGGCGTGTGCTGTCGGTATTCATGTCGGAGCCTATACTATAAAAGCCTCCGAGGCGGCATCGCGAAGATGCCGCCTCGACGGAAAATCCCTGTGCCCGTTAGTATGCTGATTCAGGCCTTTTTGGAGGCCGTCTCGGGAACTATGGATATCTTCTGCTTGCCGCGATAGGCCCATTCGAACTTTACGGTGCCCGTCGCTTTGGCGAACAGCGTATCGTCCGAGCCGAGACCCACGTTGAGGCCGGGGAGGAACTTCGTGCCGCGCTGGCGGACGATGACTTCGCCGGAATTCACGAACTGGCTGCCGTAGCGTTTCACGCCCAGGCGCTGGCCGTGGCTGTCCCTTCCGTTGGTTGAGGAGCTTTGCGCTTTAGTATGTGCCATTTAATCGCTCGCTTGGAAAAACCTGTGTTCAGGAGAGCTGGATTTCTTTTATTTCCAGCTCGGTAAGGTCCTGGCGGTGCCCTCTCATCTTTTCATAGGCTTTCTTCGGACGCTTCCTGAAAACGAGTATTTTCGGGCTTTGCAGATGCCGAAGCACGCGCGCTACAACAAGCGCCTTCGGCAGCTTGCCTGCCTCCACCGCGGCGCCGTCAGTCGCGCCGGAAGCGGACCAGAGGGCGCTTATCTTAACGTCGTCGCCCTTTTTGGCTTCCAGCTTTTCGACAGTCAGCTTTTCGCCCGGTGTAACCCAATACTGCTTTCCACCAGTTTGAATGATTGCGTACATAGTAAACTTATAATACCAAATGGCAAGCCGGCTTAGCAAATGCTAATAGCGCATGGAATCCGCGGCGCGGGAAAAGCTATCATAGTTGCGGATGAATACTGAAAGCGCGTTGCGGGATTCCATTGTCGAGGCAGGGCGCAGGCTTTACGCGCGGGGCTATCTCGCCGGCGCGGACGGCAATGTCAGCGCGCGGCTCGGCGCGCGGCGGCTGCTTGTCACTCCGTCGGGCGTGTGCAAGGGTTTCATGAAGCCCGCCGATTTGGTGATGACGGACATGTCCGGAGGCCCCGTGTCCGGCAACGGCGCGCCGTCGAGCGAGCTTAAAATGCATCTTTTGATTTACGCCGCGCGTCCGGACGTGGCCGCCGTGGTGCATGCGCATCCGCCGGTGGTTACCGGCTACGCGGCGGCGGGGCTCAAGCCGGACAGCCCGGTAATAGCCGAAGCTATACTGACGCTCGGCAAAATCGCGCTGGCGCCCTACGGCACGCCCGGCACGGCGGAGGTTACCGACGGGATGCGCGCGTTCGTCAATGACTGCGACGCCATCCTGATGGCCAACCACGGCGCGGTAACCTGCGGCACCGACGTGGAAAAAGCGCTTTTCAAAATGGAGACGCTGGAGCACATAGCGGAAATCAACCTCGTGACCGAGGTGCTGGGCCGCAAAAGCGAGATTACGGGCGGCAATCTCAAAAAGCTGCTCGCGCTGCGCGCCGCGCTGGCCAAAAAAACCGCCGCGCCGCCCGACGGTCAGGGACGGCTTGCCTCGCTCATCGCGGGCACGATAGCCGAAGTTCTGTCGGAACACGAGCGGCGCAAATAGTATAATCTTCTAACGTTACGGGGGTGCGAAATGGCGGAAGCGGCTCATATTCTGAAAGTCGTCGTCGAGTTGCAGCAGAAAGATTCGGTGCTGGACATGCTGCTAAAGCAGCGCGAAGCCCTGCCCGCGGAAATTGAGCGGGTGAAGGGGCTTTTGGCGGAAAAGCAGTCCGGTCTCAACGCGCACAAGGAAAACCATAAAAAACTGTTGCTGGCGCGCAAGGAGCTTGAGCGCAACCTCAAGGAAAAAGAGGACGCCATCCGCAAGCATCAGGGCGAACTCAACGCGGTAAAAAGCAACGAAGCCTATCGCGCGCTGCAAACCGAAATAGACGCTTTGAAAAAACAGGCCGACGAGTGCGAAACGGGCATTTTGTCCAACATGGAGGCCGCCGAGGTCTCCGCGGCGCGCGAGCGCGAACTGGCGGCGCTATACGCGCAGGAACAGGCCGCCTCCGCCAAAAGCGTGGCGGAGCTTGAGGCGCAGCTTGCCGCGCTGGACGAAAAATTGTCCGCCGCGCGGGCCGAGCGCAAGACTATGGCGGATTCCATAACCCCCGCCGAGGCGCTCGATAAATACGAGAAGCTGCGCGAACTCCGTGAAGGCCTGGGCATTTGCGAGGTGAAAAAAGACCGCGACGCTTTCATCTGCACCGCCTGCAACATGCGCGTCCCTCCGCATCTGACGGTGGATATCAGAAAGCCCGGCGCGCTTGTCTATTGCGACAGCTGCCAGCGCCTTATATTTTCAAAGGAAGCTCTGGGTATCTGAAAATGCGCGTGAAAATCAACATAGACGGCGGCTCGCGCGGCAATCCCGGCCCGGCGGCGTCGGGCTTCGTGATAACCTCCGCGGACGGCGGAATTATCGCCGGCGAAGGCGTCTGCATAGGCCGCGCCACCAACAACCGCGCCGAATATTACGCGCTGCATCTGGCGCTGGAATGCGCGCTGGCGCGCGGCGCGCGGGAAGCGGAAGTATTTTCGGATTCAAAGCTGCTGGTCTGCCAGTTCAACGGGACGTACAGGATAAAGGACTCCGGCCTTTTCGGGATGATGGTGGAGATAAAGCGTCTCGCCGCCGGATTGCGGGCGGTGAAGCTTGTCCACGTACCGCGCGAATTGAACAAAAAGGCCGACGCGCTGGTGAACGCGGCGTTGGACGCGGAGGAAAAAAATCCGCATCATAAAAAGGTAACGCTGCCCGCGGGAGAAACAGCCGGCAAACCGGTTTCCGCGCGCAGGGCGCATGCCGCGGGCGCGCCGGCCATGGATTTGAAAACGCCGCTGAAAGGCGGCGCGCAATTAGAACTGTTTTGAGCGGCCGGAGGGCCGCTCCGTTTCTTCTGGAAACGGGGAGGAACTTCCGAACTCCACAGGGCGGGACGCTCGTCGAAAGGCGAGGCCTGCGGGGCCATACCCCCGCGGGACGGACAGTGCCACAGAGAACATACCGCCTCCGGCTTGCCGGCGGCAAGGGTGAAAAGGTGCGGCAAGAGCGCACCGCGCGGGCGGCGACGCCCGCGGCACGGAAAACCCCGTCCGGAGCAAGACCAAATCAGCGCATGGGCTGCCCGCCCGTCCGCCGTGAAGGCGGCAGCGCTCAGTAGGTCGCTTAGACTAATGGCCCTCTCGGCGGGCGCAAGCCCGTCCAGACAGAATTCGGGGTACAGGCCGCTCTTATTTTAACCCGAATTGTGCAATAGATAGCGAGGACCGAGAGGGTGGATGGCGAGGACAGTTCGACGTAAAATTTATCGCGAATAGCCGTAGCTATTCGCGAGCCCCCGCAAAACGCCAGAGGCTGCGGGGACGCACCGCAGAAATTTTACACAGAAATGTCCCGCCAGCCGCCCTCGAATCCCGCTACTCTATTGCACAATCCGGGTTTAAGCTCAAAGGAGTGCATTACTGCTATGCTCAGCGAACAATTTCCTGAGATAAAAATGTCGCAGAACCCGGCGGACGTGCCGTGGTACGACGCCGTAACCTGGATTACCTATGAAAACGGCGTCCGCCATTACCAATGGGTGGACGCGGCCAACGTGGCCTATGTGGTGTGGACGAACGGCAACCTGTCGCTCAGGCCGCATCCGGATTCCAAGCTCAACGGCGTTTTCGAGAACATCATCATACAGGGCGCCACCGTGTTCGTCGGCAAAGGCGTGCGCGTGGGATAACATGATAATAACCAAAACTCCGCTGCGGATAAGCTTCGTGGGCGGCGGCTCGGACATGGAGGAGTTCTACAGCCGCAAAGAGGGCGCGGTGCTGAGCGCCGCCATCAACAAATACATGTACCTATCCTCGCATCACTTTTTCGACAAGGATAAAATCCGGGTCAAATACGCCAAAACCGAAACCGTTACGGACATAGGCCAGCTTCAGCACCCGATAGTGCGGGAGGCGTTGCGCCAGTTCAGGATAACCGGCGCGCTGGAGATAAGCTCCAACTCCGACGTGCCCGCCGGCACGGGGTTGGGCTCCTCATCGGCCTTCACGGTGGGGCTTTTGCACAATTTATACACGCGCTCCGGCAAATTCGCCACGAAAGAGACACTGGCAGCGGAGGCTTGCGGCATAGAAATAAACCGTTTGCGCGAACCCATCGGCAAGCAGGACCAGTACGCCTGCGCCTATGGCGGGCTTAATATAATCCGCTTCCTGCCATCGGGCGAAGTCGTTGTAGAGCCGCTGCAACTTGGCAAAGCCGTTTACAAGACGCTGCAAAGCAACCTGCTGCTTTTTTACATCGGCGACCAGCGTCTCGCGTCGGCCATTCTCGCCGAGCAGAAAAAAAACACCGCCGCGCCGGACAAGGCTGAAATTCTTTCGCGGATGGTGGAACTTGTGTGGAAGCTGCGCGACGCGCTTTATAACGGCGATTTGCGCGCCTTCGGCGGCCTGCTCCACGAAAACTGGCTGCTGAAAAGGCGTCTCGCGTCAGGCATCACAAACCCCGCCATAGACGCGCTTTATGAAAAAGGCCTCGCCAACGGCGCTTCCGGCGGCAAGCTGCTGGGCGCGGGCGGCGGGGGCTTTCTGCTCTTCTACTGCGAACCGGAAAATCAGGCGGGGTTGCGCTCCGCCTTCTCGGACCATATTGAAATGAAGTTTAAGTTCGACAACGAAGGCTCTAAAGTAATCTACGCCGCGGACGAGTATCTGGAGCGCTGAGCGAATCCGGCGGCGTTTTCTCCCTGCATGGACGTGTTCAAAAAACTATTCGGCGTGGCTCGGGAAGAGATAAGACCGGCGGTCATAATGACGCCGCTCGACGAGGCGCAGCTATTCGGCGGCGGGCGGCGGGCGCGCGGCGATTATTTCCGCGTGACACAGACCGGTTTCGCCACGGTAATCGGCACGCATTACAGCCTTCTCGTAGGCGACTGCGCGCTTGCGCTCGGAGAAACTCCCTGCCGCGAAATATACCTTTTCGGCTGCTGCGGCTCGGCCTCCCCGCTGACAGGCGTCGGGGAAAAACTGCTGGTCGAAAAAGCCTTCGGTTTTGAAAGCTTTACGCAAATGCTCAACCGCGCCTCTCCGGCGGACTGTTTTTTCCCCGACAAGGAGCTTCACGCGAGCCTGTCCGCCTTCTGCGGCGGCAGGGTTTCCCGCGGAGCCGCCGCCAGCGTTTCCTCGCTGGCGCTCGAGGCGGACTACCTGGCGGAATTCGCCCGGCTGGGCGTGAATTGCCTCGATATGGAAGCGGCTCAGGTGTTCGCCGCCGCAGCAGCGGCGGGCAAAAAAGCCGCCGCGCTGTTCTATGTCTCCAATTCGGTGCCGGACAAGTCCTGGCACGAGCAGCTCTCGCGGGAAGACGTGGGGCGTCTCTCCTGCGCGCGAAAAAGTCTCGCGGCGCTGTTGTGCGATTTCATCAGGAGGCGCGCTGTTTGATAAAATTTTAACCATGGCAGACATTCCCGCCGCAGCGCCGAAAACTTCCAGCTTCAGCCCCGCGTTTTTTTTCCTGAGCGGCGGGCGCAGGGAGGCGTTGTCGGCGCTCTACGCTTTCTGCCGCGCCGTTGACGACGCGGTGGACGAGCCCGGCGGTGCCGACCCGCGCGAAAGCATCCGGCTCTGGCGCGCGGAGCTCGACAGGCTCTACGCCGGCGAACCGACGCTGCAAATTGCCAAAAACCTGCTCGTTCCGGTCAAAAATTTCGGCCTGCGAAAAGAGGATTTCCTGCTCCTGATAGAGGGCGTGGAAAGCGATATCGCCCCGCGCCGCTACAAAACGCTGGCGGAGCTGGAATGGTACCTGGCGCGCGTCGCCTCGGCGGTGGGCATGCAGTGCGCGCGCATATTCGGCTGCAGGCACGAGGAGCAGGCGCGGGAATACGCCAAATGGCTCGGCTACGGCATCCAACTCACGAACATAATACGCGACGCGGCGGAAGATTCGCGCGCCGGCAGGCTCTATCTGCCGCTCGACGATTTGGAGAGATTCGGTCTTGCGGAAAATGATATCCTCAATCCTGGACGCGCCGCCGCCCTGTCGCGGCTGCTGGCGTTCGAGGCGGAGAAAGCGCGCGGGTTTTACGCCAAAGCGCGCGCGGCGCTTCATCCCGCGGACAGGAAATGCATGTTCCCCGCCATGATAATGGCCTGCGTTTATGAGGGACTGCTAGGTAAAATGGAGGCGGGCGGCTTTGGCGTGTCCGCCGAACGCCCGCGTCTCGGCAAAGCGGAAAAAATCTGGTGCATCATAAAAGCCTGGAGGAACAGCCATGTTAAAGTCTGATTCGTGGATACGCAAAATGTCCCTGGAGCGCAGGATGATAGAGCCGTTCTCGGATAGCCTCGTCTGCGAGGGGAAGATTTCCTACGGCCTGTCCTCCTACGGCTACGACATCCGCATCGCCGACGAGTTCAAGATTTTCACCAACATCTACGGCGCGTTGGTGGACCCGAAGAATTTCGACAGCAAGGCCTTCGTGGATTACAGGGCCGACCACTGCATCATCCCGCCCAACTCTTTCGCGCTGGCGCGCTCGGTGGAGTATTTCCGCATACCGCGCGATGTGACCGGACTGTGCATCGGCAAAAGCACCTACGCCCGCTGCGGCATAGTGGTCAACATCACGCCGCTGGAGGCCGAATGGGAAGGCCATCTGACCATCGAGATATCCAACACGACGCCGCTGCCGGCGAAGATATATTCCAACGAAGGCATCGCCCAGCTGATATTCCTGGGCGCCGACGAAATCTGCAAGATTTCCTACAAGGACCGCAAAGGCAAGTACCAGTCGCAGACGGGAGTTACGCTGCCGCGCATTCTCGCCTGCGGGGGCAAGTAACGCGCGCAACCCGGCTTCTCGCCGCCGCCGCGCTTGCCGCGGCGTGCGCGGCGGTTTCTTTCGGCGCGGACACGCAGAGGCTTGAAACCGCCGCCGCGCTTGCCGCGGCAAAAAAAGGCGGAGTTTCCAAACGCATTCCCGCGGCATCCAAAACTAAAAAACTTGAAGAGGAGAAACGGGCCGCGCTTTCCGCCTGCATCAGCGCGGGCCAGGAGGCTTACAACGACGGACGCAGCGCCGCCGCCGAGGCGCAGTTCAGAAAATGCCTTGAAATCGAGCCGGAAGACGACAACGCGCGCATCAGCCTGGCGGGAATACTGCTGCTGAAAGGCCTCCTGTCCGACGCGCGCAAAGAATTCCTCGCCGGGCTCAGGCAGCTGCCGCCCAAATCGCCGCTGGCGGGTTACTGCCATTCCCGGCTGGGAGATATCGCCATGAAGCTCTCCAGCCAGGAGGAGGCGCGCAAGGAGTATGAGAGCGCGATAGTCCTGGACCCTTATGACGCCAACGCGCTTGTGGGGCTGGGCCGGTATCACGAACTGCGCTCCGATTGGAAGAGCGCTTCCGGCTATTACCGCAGAAGCCTGGAGCTCGAACCCGGGAACTCGGTCGCCCGCGCCGGCTTGCGCAAGGCCGAGGCGAACACGCTCGACGACGCCGGCATACTGGCGGAGCTCAAGCTGCGCGGCGTCCTGGCGCCCCAGAAAACCGCCGTTTCCGAGGAGGACCGCGCGCTTTTCCGCCAGTTGCGCCAGGCGGAGGAAATGGGCGCCATAGATTATCTCGTCAAAAAATTCAACCACATGCCGCCGGGCTATTCGGCGGAAAAAGACCCCGGCACCGGTTTTTACCGGCTGCTGCTGACCGCCAGGGGATTTGCGGCATATCGCGGCCTGCTGACGCGCGAGGCCATGGCGTTTTTCGAGGGCAGGAAGATTCTGGCCAAAAACGTGCTGCGCCTGCGCGACACGAACGGCAATCTGCTGTTCGACAAGGATACCGGGCTGCTCACTCCCGACGGTATGACCGTCTACTATTTCGCGCAGGCGGGGCAGAAACGCTATCTGCTCCCCTCGGAGCCGAGTCCGGCGAAAGCGCAGCTGCCGTCGGGCGAGGACGATAAAATTGCGCGCAACGAAACCGGAAAAAAGTACATGGAGATTACCGAACCGGAATACCTCTGGCTCGTCCGCGCGACCGACTGTTCGGACGAAACCTTCGTCAACGATTTGGCCATGGATATATTCACCAATACCGGCGCAGACGGCAAAAAGACGCGGCGCTATTTCGTGGACAACGCCGGACATCCCCTGCCCTGCTGCGTGCCTGCTTCCTATGTCGCCAGGTACCGCCTGGGAGATGCGACGATACCCGGCATGCAGGGCAATTCGTTCTTCGGCACTGGCGGCGTAAGCGGGCACAAACTCTGCAAGTCGGACGGCAAACTCTGGAAGGGGGAGATTGAGTGAAGCTTGGCAGCGGCCTGATGCCCGTTTTTTGGATAGTTTGCGCCGCCGCCGGTTTAGTTTATTGGACCGTTCAGCTATCGCTTGTAAAGCGGGTTCTGTCAAATGTGGCGGTACTTTCCCGCGCGCGCCGGACGCAAACCGGAGCTTCGGTTTCAGTGATAGTTCCCGCCAGAAACGAGGAGGCTGATTTACTGAGCTTCACACAATTCCTTAACATGTTGGCTGGCCGGCTTTGCAGCGAAACAAGGCGCAATGAGCGCCGCATACTTGCCTGTATGCGGCGCTCATTGCAACGCGGTTGCAGCCCAAAGCCGGCCTGCCCCGAAGGGGAGGCTCACCTTTGGCCGCAGGCGTCGTTGCCCCTCCTTGACTTGCCCAGAGGGCAGGCCGGCGTCGTCGCGCCTAGCCTGCGACCAAATCTGAGCCTCCAACATGTTAAGGAATTGTGTGAAGCTCAGTAGAGACCGCTTCCCTTTCCAAACTCGCCGATTGCGGTTCCGCCTGCGAATTGCTCCTGCTCGATGACCGTTCTTCGGACAAAACCGGCGGGATAGCAGACCGCCTCGCTGCGGGCGACAGCCGCGTCAAAACGGTTCATATAAAGGAGCTGCCGCCGGGCTGGCTGGGCAAGGTCAACGCGCTAAACGAGGGCGCGCGTCTGGCGCGCGGCGAGTGGCTGCTTTTTTCCGACGCGGACGTTTATTTCAGGCCGGGCGCTGTCGCCGCCGCGGTGGAATACGCGCAGTCGCGCGGATTGGACCATCTGGCGGTTATACCGCGCCTTGAAAACGCGGGGCTGCTGACCGATTCGGCCATCTCGGTTTTCGTGCGGCTGATGGCGCTCGCGCCGGGGATATATAACGCCGGTAAGCCCGGCGCAAAATCCGCCGTCGGCATAGGCGCGTTCAATCTGGTGCGCCGGGAATTTTTCGCGAGAACCCCTGGATTTGAGTGGCTGCGGCTTGAAGTGATTGATGATATGGGGCTTGCGCTGCTGGTGAAGACTCACGGCGGCAAATCAGCCGTCGCTGACGGGACGCAATTCGTGTCGCTGCATTTTTACCGGACGCTTTCGCAGCTCCGCCGCGGTGTGGAAAAAGGCGTTTTCGCGGGCGCGCAATACAGCCCCGCCGCGCTTTTCGCGGGAACGGTTATTTTCTGGCTGGCGGAAATGTCGCCTCTGGCGGGACTGGTTTGGGGCGGAGCGGCGGCGCATCTGGCCTGCGCGCTTGCGCTCTGCGCCGCGGTGTATTGCTGCGTGCTGATGAACAGTTGGAACGGGCGCGGCGTTTTTTCCGCAATCCTTTTTCCGGTCGGCGATACGCTGGGAGCCGCGCTGGCGCTGTGGGCCGGATTGCGCCCGATGTTATCGGGCAGAATAAAATGGCGCGACACCGAATACTCCCTCGCCGAACTGGAAAAAAACCGGCGGTTTTCGTTCAGGGGGTAACCTTTTCCTTGTCAAGCGCTTCAAGCAAAAGCGTTGTGAATTCAACTTCTGACATCGGATTCTGCCCCGTTATAAGCTCGCGGTCCCGCACCGCGCGGCTGGTCCACGGCGCGGCGGCTTCCACGAGCCCGCCCGCTTTGGACAGTTCGTCGCCGGGGTAGAAACGGACATGGCCTTCAAGGCCGCCGCCGTTTTCGGATATTTTCTCTTCCTCGGTGGAAAAGACGGTCATCTTGTAGCCGTCGTAAATCCATTTTCCGCCGCCTGTAGACGAGAGCAGCGCCGCCGGGCCGTGGCAGATAAGCGCGGTCGGTTTTTTCATGGCGTGGAACAATCTGAGCAGGCGCCCCATATTCTTGTCCCGCGTCAAATCCTCCATCGGGGCGTGTCCTCCGGGCACGAACAGCGCCTTGAACTGCGCGGCGTCGCGTTTGGTGATGGAATCCAGCCGGCGCGGTTGTTTGAGCCCTGCCGAGTTGGCTGCGAACGCTTTTGCCTCCTCGTATTCCTTTTGCGTCTTGAACCAGCGCGCGTTGTCGCTGGACTGGTCCATCGCGGGTTCCTTTCCGGTCGGATTGGCGAAGACCAGTTCGTAGCCGGCTTTTTGGAGAGCCAGCGCGGGGCCGGTCAACTCCACCAGGAAATAACCGGTTTTATGCTGTTTGCCTTCTTTGAGCGTGAGATAATCCACGCCGGACATCACAACCAGCACCTTCCCTTTGCCCGCGGCGGCGCAGGCGGTCCCGGACAGGACGGCGCAGGCAAGCGCCAGCATCAGCAGTTTTTTCATACCAATTCTCTCCTATTTTCCTAAATGCATCACCAGTCCCTGAGTCATGGTGAAGTCGTTGTTTTTCACGCCCATGAACGGACGGTTTTCATATTCGTCGGTGAGCGTTATTCTGAAGGAAAGCTTTTCGGGCTTGATGGCGAACTGGATGTAGAACTCGTTGTATATCCGGTAATCTGAGAAATCCGCCATGTCGCCGAAATAGATGAAGTCCTCACCGATGGTCACGGTATCGCCCAACGGAATCCTGAAATTCAGCCTGCCGTTGGCGCGCAGAAACCGCTTCTCGGTGTTGTCCCCGTAAAGCGCGTATTCAAAAGCCGGGCCGAAGGCCGCCAGAAACTGGCTGAATACCGGCGGCATGAAACTGTGGAAACATAACCCCGCGCCGTTGGTGGTGCGGTATTTCAGGTCAAGGAACTGGTTGCGCCCGTGGGCGGTCCAGCCGTAAATATTAAGCGACGGCTTGACGGCGTGGATATACAGCGCCGAGCCCCGCGTGTTGTCGAGCTTGGTCTCCCTGCTAAATTCGGTATACATCCCGTCGGCGTCCACGAACAGCGTGTTGCGCTGGTTCATTTTCAGCGCGTAGCGCAGGCCGCCGTTTACGGAGTAGCTGTCCACATTGCCTCTGAGATAGCTGCTGCCGGCGATGATATCGAGGCGCTGTTTTTCAATATCCGTGCGGTATTCCGGCGGCACGACAAGCTGGTCGTTGGTGCGCGCGAACTGCGCCTGGCATAGCGCCGGCAGCAACAGCGCCGCCGCGCCTAGAAAGCATTTTTTCATCACGGTTTCCTCCGAATCCTTCCCTTATTTCGCGGCGCCGCCGAGCGCGCCGCCGCGCCGGAGTGCGATACTCTGGTTATTCTAAGAGGAATCAGCGTTTTTGGCAAGGGCCGAAAGACCCCAAACCGCCATATCCCGCAAATGGCGGTTTTGCGTTGACAGCCGGAGCTTAAAACCTTATTCTATCGTCATGCTGAAAATATCGTTTCGCCGCAATTTTTGCGCATTGCTGTTTATTGCCGCCGCCTTGCCGGTCCCGGCCTTTTGCGCCGTGGCCGCGCCGGAGCCGCGCAGCTACCACACGCTTACCACCGGCAACGGCCACGGTTTCCAACTGTATGACGAAACCAGCGGCAGGCTTTTCGCTTTCATGGACCATCCGTACCGGTACCTTCGCGCTCCCAAAGACCTCTCGACGGACGGGCCCGAAAGCCGCAACCTGCTGGAAGACTTCGCTTTAGGCATGGCAAAAGACGGTTCAACAGACTGGTTTTCCACCGCCGAGCCGGGCGCGGCCGGATACGCCGAAGAGACGAATATCATAAAAACCGCGCTGCGTTCAGGCGGCAATCGCGCTGATATCTATTATTTCTCCCCCTTCGGACTTGAGCGCAACGCGATGATAGCGCTGGCGCAGATGCCAGCCGGCGCCGCCGGCGCGGCGCGTTTCAAATTCAACCTGGGAGCGAGCGCGCCCAATGATTTGATGCGCCTGGCGTTCAAAGTCTCGCCCGTTCCCGGACAGCGGCTGCAAAAGCTGGGCGAAGCGTGGGTGCAGACGGGCAACGGCGGCGGCGCGTTGATTTATCTGCCGCTGGCCGATAACGCGGCGCTCAAGTGCGCTGTTTCCGGCAGCTCCGCGCCGGTTCCCGCCGAAGCTTTTTCCGGCGAGACGGTTTGCGCGGGCGATGAAGTATCCGGCGAGTTTGCGCTTGCGGCCAAAGAAGGCTGGTTCGGGCTGCTCATCGCGTATGTTGACGAACCGGCGGAAGTCCCCGCCGCGCTCGATTCGCTGCGCGGCTGGCTGGCGGGCCGCGGCCAACAGGCCATTCTGAAAGATTCGCTTGCCGAATGGGCGGCCTGGCGCAAGCCGCCGCAGGTCCGTTTCCGCAGCGAAGAGGAGGCCAAAGTCTGGCGGCAAAACGAGGCGGTGCTGCGCATGGCGCAGGTGCGCGAGCCCAATATCCGCCGGGAAGGCGTTTTGCGCGTCAACAACGGCATGATTCTTGCCAGCCTGATGCCCGGCTGCTGGGCGACCGGCTGGGTGCGCGACGGTTCATACGCCACCGCCGCGCTTGCCCGCATGGGACACTGGAAAGAGGCTAAAGCGTCCCTGGATTTCTTTTTGAACGCCGAGCCGGTGGGCAAGTTCAAAAGCTACGCGAGCTTTTCCGACTACCGCATTTCGCTGACCCGCTATTACGGCTCAGGCGAAGAGGAAGCGGACCATTCCGGCTGGCCGCAGCCCAATATCGAGTTCGACGACTGGGGCCTGTTTTTGTGGGCGGCGGGGCAATACGTCGCCGCCTCCGGCGACACCGCCTGGCTTTCCGAGCCGGCGCGCAAAGGCACGGTCTATGTGCAGGGCGAGAACGGATACCGGACCGTGGGAGTGTCTGACGGAACGCGCAAAGGCACGGTGTACGAGGCGCTGCGCGACGGAGTGGCGCGCCCGCTGGAGGAGAATCTGGAGCCGTACCCGCTGCCGCGGATATTGCAGCGCGATTCGTCCATCTGGGAGGTGCACGGCAACGCGCGGCACTACGCTTTCAGCAACATCAACGCTATACGCGGGCTGCTCGATTTCGCGGCGCTAGCCAAAAAGGCCGGCAAGGCGGCGGACGCGAAAAAATATGGGCGGCTTGCCAAAGAAATCCGCGCCGGTTTTGAAAGCTCTTTCGCCGCCGAAGGCGGGCTGCTGGGCGCGCTGGAACGGTCCAAAGCCACCGATACCGACGGCGCGGTCATAGAGGCGCTGGGCATGGGCGTACTGAGCGCGCCCAAAGGCCGGCTGGCCATGAGCACTCTCGCCAAAATGGAGAAGCTCAGAACCGCCGCAGGCGGCTACAAACGCAACGGCGGCGACGACCCGTATGACTTCAACGAATGGGTGTTCATGGATTTGCGCGCCGCCAGCGCGCTTTACCGCGTGGAACAGCCGAAAAAGGCGGATTATTTCGTGGAAAGCGTGACCCGCCGCGCAGCGGCGAATTTCGGCCTCATCGCCGAACTCTACAACGTTGTCGCAAAAGACGGCCCCATAGGCGCCTACACCGGCAGCATACCCATGGCGGGTTACGGCAGCGGCGTGTATATAATGGCGCTGCTCGACCGCGACGGACTTGTAAATCCGGTTGGCCATTGAGCAGGGAAATATTGTATCGTTGGTGGAGATACCGTATGAGAAAGTCCTTATTATCGCTGATTGCAATTCCGGCTTTCGCCTGCGCCGCCGCCGCGCAGGAAAGGCAGCCTTTACCGCCGGTGGAGGACGTTTCGCTTCCGCCGCACGGCAGGATTTACAGAGCCGTTACGGCGGAACTGAGCGTGCCGCTTCATTTCAGCGAGAAACAAAAAAAACGCATCGAATCCGCGCTTTATGACGACGTTGACAAACCGCTGGAAAAAATCGCCGGCGAATACGAATCCCGCATGGAGCGCGCCCGCAGGTTTCGCTACGAGTTGAACGATATCCGCTTTGCGATGTTCAATCAGAAAGCGGGGTTGCCCGCCGAGATACGAAAAATCCTCTCCCCCGGGCAGGTCGAAAAGTTCGACAAGATGGTTTACAATGGCTATCTCGCCCCCGCCATCGGCAAAACGGGCGACGCCTACACCCAGGAAATAAAAGAAGTGGTGACCACCGGCCCCGACGGCAAGCCGGTGCGCAGGCGCATAATAATACGCCACCGCAAAAAATCCGCCGAGCCCGCGGAAGCCGAAAGCGCCGACGGTTCAAAACCGACGCCTCTTATAGAAGAAACCCCCGCCGGCTCCTATCCGTAATCCAGGTTTTGAGATGAAAAATCCCTCAACATATGTTGAGGGATTTTTTTGGTGCGCGGAAATACGGTCAGTTCCCCGCGCCGGAGAAGGAGCCGTAGCCGGCCAGCATGCTGTTTACGCTGCGCATTATTTCAGTGAACAGCTGAATAAGATAAATTGTGCCCGCGATCATCAGCGCGGTATAAATCCATTTCGCCGTTCTGGAAATTACGGGCGAACGCCATACCGGGTAAAGCGCGAACGGGCCGACGCAGAAAAATAAGACAACCACTCCCCAATGCTTGTAATGCCACAAGACATTGCGGCCCTGCCCTTTGCCGCAATGGCGGCAGAAGTCATCCGGCTGGTCTATGTTACCTTTGCACGCCCAGCAGGAAGCGCGGGCGGCGGGCGGCTGCAAAACAGGCGAGGAAGGCGGCGGCGGGAGTTCCATTCAATCCTCCGATAATCCGTGTTCGCGCAGGTATCTGCGTATTCGGGAGCGGGACCTGCCGGTGCGCACTATCTTTACCCAGTCCGGGCGGGGCGAGCTGTTTTTGCGGGTCAGAATCTCGCAGATGTCGCCGCTTTTGAGCTCGTAATCCAGCGAAACCATCTTGTTGTTGACGCGCGCGCCGAAGCAATGCTCGCCTATTTCCGAATGGATGGCGAACGCGAAATCCAGCGTGGTCGAACCTTTTGGAATCGCCTTCACCTCGCCTTTGGGGGTGAACACGAAAACCTGCTGCAATTCCATATCGGTGCGCAGTGTTTCCAGGAACTCGCGCGGGCTGGTCAAATCCTGCAGCCATTCTATCCACTGGCGCAGCCAGTTTATCTTCTCGTCGAAATGGGCGTCCTTGCCCGCCTTGCCCAGCTTGTAGCGCCAGTGCGCCGCGATGCCGTATTCCGAGGTGCGGTGCATCTCCTCGGTGCGCAGCTGCACCTCCACGATGTCGCCGGCGGCGGAAACCACGGTGGTGTGCAGGCTCTGGTAGAGATTCATCTTGGGCAGCGCGATATAGTCGGTGAACGAGCCGGCCAGCGGCTTGAAATGCGAATGCACGAGGCCCACCAGCGCGTAGCAGTTGGCCACGGTGTCGGTGATGATGCGCACGCCGAGGGAATCCTGTATCTCCTCGAACGGGCGGTTTTGCGACTGCATTTTGCGGTAAATCGAATACAGGTTCTTGGTGCGCGCCAGCACGCGGTGCGGTATGCCGCTTTGCGCGAGGCGGCTTTCCAGTTCGGCGCGGAAACTTTCGAGCACCTCGCGGCGTTTGGCGGAGGTCGCCTCCAGTTTGGCGGAGAGGTCGGCGTATTCCGCGGGATGCTGCGCCTTGAAGGAAAGGTCCTCCAGCTCCGCCTTGAGGCTGAATATGCCCAGCCGCTGCGCCAGCGGGGCGTAGAGCGTGAGCGTTTCCTCGGCGATGCTCTGCTGGCGCTCGCGCGTCAAAAATTGCAGCGTGCGCATGTTGTGCAGCCGGTCGGCCAGCTTGATTAAAATGACGCGCACGTCCGCCGCGGTGGCGAGCAGCATCTTGCGCCAGTTTTCGGCGGTCTCCTCGTCCACAGAGGTGAACTTGAAATGCTCTATTTTCGTGACGCCCAGCACGAGCTGCGTTATTTCCTCGCCGAATTCCCTGTTGAACTGCTCGGCGGAGACGGGGGTGTCTTCCAGCACGTCGTGGAGCAGCGCGGCGCAGACGGTGGGCTGGTCCAGCTTGTAGTCCAGCAGTATGTCCGCCACGGCGTAGCAGTGGCTGAAGTATTTTTCGCCGGAGGCGCGGGTCTGGGCGGAGTGGGCGTTTTCGGAGAACTTGTAGGCCTTTTCCAGGAGCGCCATGTCCGCGTCCGGCACATAGGCGCGGTATTTTTCGGCGAGCGCTTCGTAGGTCATTGCGCGCTGCCCATGCCCTGTATCTCGCAGAGACGTTTGTAGATTCCGTTTTTGGCTATAAGCTCGGCGTGCGGGCCGATTTCGGCTATTTCGCCGTGATGCAGCACGCAGATGCGGTCCGCGCCGGAAATGGTGGAAAGCCGGTGCGCCACCATGATGACGGTGCGGCCCTTCATTATGCGCTCCAGCGCGGCCTGCACCGCTTTTTCGCTGGCGGTGTCGAGGTTGCTGGTGGCCTCGTCGAGCAGCAGCACGGACGGCTTTTTGAGGATGGCGCGCGCTATGGCCAGCCGCTGGCGCTGCCCGCCGGAGAGCTTCACGCCGCGCTCGCCCAGCATGGTCTGGTAGCCCTGCGGCATATGGATGATGAAATCATGCGCGTCCGCCGCCTTCGCGGCTTCGATGATTTCCGCCTCGGAAATGTTCTGCCCGCCCAGCGCGATATTGGCCAGCACGGTATCGTCGAAAAGTATGGTGGTCTGGCTGACCAGTCCGATATGGGAGCGCAACTGGCGGAGGCTGACGTCGCGCAGATTCAGGCCGTCGTATAATATCTTTCCGAGTGCGGGGTCGTACATCCGCAAAAGCAGATTTATCAGCGTGGTTTTGCCGGAACCGCTGGCGCCCACGAAAGCCACCGCCGTGCCCGGGCGGATTTCCAAGTGGATATTTTTCAGGGCCGGGCGCGCCGCGCCGGGGTAGGAGTAGGTTACGCTGTCGAACAGGATGCTGCCCTTGAGCTCCGGCACCGGCGTGGGGGAGAGCGGTTCGACAACCTGCGGTTTTTCGTCAAGCAGCTGCAGCACGCGGTTCCAGGAGACTATCCCCAGTTGGAATGATGAATTGGCCTGCGCCAGGTTTTTGAGCGGGCCGTAGGCCATAAAAAACGCGACCAGGAACGCGGAAAAATCGCCCACCGTCATGCGTCCCGAGAGTATCTCATGCCCGCCGAAATAGACCAGCAGCGCGATGACGAGGCTGCCCAGAAACTCCATCAGCGGGCCCGACAGCGCGGTGGCGCGCAGATAGCGCATCATCTGGTCGAAAAGCGCGTCGTTTTCCTCGCGGAATTTTTTTATGGCGCCCTGCTCGTAGTTGAACGCCTTGACTATCGCCATGCCTTCGAGGCTTTCGCTGAAACGGTGGTAGATGTGGCCCGTTATCGTCTGGCCCTGCCTGGCGGCGCTGCGCATCTTGCGTCCCAGCACGCCCAGCACCGCGCCCGCCATCGGCCCCGCCAGCAGCGCGACGAGGGTGAACCGCCAGTTGATATAGAAAAGCACGCCGATGCTCACGAAAACCGTCAGAGTGTCGCGCACGGAGTAAAGCGGTATGAACTGGAGGGCGGACTGGATGTTGGTCAGGTCGTTTGTGACGCGGGTCATTATCTCGGCGGAGCGCCGGCGCCAGAAAAATTCCACCGACAACTCATGGAGATGGCGGAAAAGGTCGTCGCGTATCTGCTGCACTATTTTTTGCGAGATGAAACTCATCAGGTAGGCCTGCGTGTATTGCACGGCGAGCTTGAGAAGGAAAACCGCCGGAATGGCCGAGACCATCAGCAGCAGTTGCCCCTGCGTTTTTATGCTGGAAAAATTGTCCACCAGCAGCTTGAGCAGATAGCTCACGCTGCCGTTGATGGCGGCTGTGGCGGTCATCGCCGCGCCGGCCTGGAAGAGGCGCGCGCGGTGGGGCCGCAGGTACGGCATCAGCCGTTTAAGGGATTTCATCATCGGCAATTGCGCCAAAAGGCTCCCCGCGAGCTCAGGAGGAGAAGGTGTCGGAATATATTATCTGCGCGGCGCGCGCCGCGGCGCCCGGCTCGCCCAGCGATTTTCTCACCGCCAGCAGGTCGTTGCGCACGGCGGCGAGCCGTTCCGGGTTTTGCAGCAGGCTCATTAGCTGGCCGGCTATAGCCTCCGGCCGGGCGGCTTCCTGTATGAATTCCCGCACCACCGGTTTTCCCGCGAGGATGTTGGCCAGCGAAATGTATTTGACCGTAACCACCCGCTTCGCTATTTGCCAGGTAAGCCACGGCATTATATAGCCCACCGCCATGGGTATGCCGAGAATGGCGTTTTCCAGAGTGGCGGTGCCGGAGGCCGTAAGCGCGGCGTCCATTCGGGAGCGGACAGCGTAATCGTCCTCGCGGATTATCGTGAAGGCGGGACTGGGCTTGTCGTATTCCACTCCTGCGCACAGCGCCTGCAACTCTTCGTCTGGAACCTCTTTGGCGGCGAAAATGTACGCCGAACTGTTGGGAAATGACTCATGCAGCTGCAAAAACGCCTTCCAGAAAACCGGCATGAGGCGTTTTATTTCCTGAGGACGGCTGCCGGGGAGAAGGCCGATTTTCCACGGATAATCCGCGCCGCCGCGGTTTTCCGGCGGGGTGGCGGGCGGCGGCATTATATCCAGCAGCGGGTGCCCGACGAAAACGCAGTCGCCTCCCGCGTCCTTGTAAATTTTTTCCTCGAACGGGAAAATCACGAGTTCGCGTTTCGCCAGTTTGGCGAGGCGCCTGGCGCGTCCCGGCCGGCTGGCCCACACCTGCGGGGTGACATAGTAGAAAACCGGTATTTTGCGGTGGTTGGCCAGCCCCAGCACCTGATGGTTGAAGCCGTAAAAATCCACGGCTATCACGCAGGCGGGCCGCTTTTCCTCGAGAAACTTGCGCACCAGGCTGATGAGGCGTATCCACAGGAAAAACCGCTTGAACGGCTCGCCGAATCCCGCCGCGCCCACGCCGACGAGGTTGTAGATGAACCGGTCGCTGACCGCCTGCATGCGCTTTCCGCCGAGGCAGGAGACCGATATTCCCGGGTCTTTCGCCTTGAGCGCGCGGATGAGGTTGGAGGCGTGCAAATCGCCGGACGGGTCGCCCGCTACGACGAAGATGTTTTTTGTGGTAGGCACTATGTCCGGCATTGGGAGCGTCCTTTGAAAATCAGTTTTTGTCCAGGCCGATGTTCTGCAAAGTCTCGTTTATCACCACCTGCGCGGCCTTGCCGATGTCCGTCGCCACCTGGACGGGGCCCTGCGGCTCGGGGTTTTTGAACCGGTTGAGCTCATAGCGCTGCAACTGGTCGGTGAACAGCAGCGCGTAATGCAGCGCGCGGCTGCCGCGCTCGCCTGACGGCCACGGCTCTTTCATGTGGTTGATGCAGTCTATGAAATGCGTGATTTCGGCGGCTATGGGCTGCTGCCTGGCCACCGGCGGGTAAAGCACGTCTATGTCCTTGAGCGATTTTATCGGCTGGTTTTTCTTTTTGTAAAGCTTGACGCGGGCGTTCATGAAATCCACGGACAGATAGGCGTCCTCCTGATAGACGCGCATGTAGCGCGCGCGCTCCATTGAGGCGCGGCTTGCCGTGACGTCGGCTATGCAGCCGTTCTTGAAGCGCATGCGCACGTTGGCGATATCCTCGTGGCCGGACAATATGCTGGCGCCCACCGCCTCGAAGCTCACTATAGGCGAGTTCATCATGGTGAGGAGAAGGTCTATATCGTGAATCATCAGGTCCAGAATGACGCCTATGGCCGACGTGCGCGGGTCGTAGGGGCCGAGCCGCTCGATGACTATGAACCGGGGGACTTTTATGTATTTGAAAGCTTCCGTGACGGCGGGGTTGAACCGTTCGGAATGGCCCACCTGGAAAACCACGTCCTTTTTTTCGGAGACCTTCTGCAGTTTGCGGGCCTCCTCCATGCTGACGGCGATGGGTTTTTCGACGAGGCAGTGTATCCCGCGCTCCATGGCGGCTATGCCCACTTTTTCGTGATGCTCGGTCGGAACCGCGATGACTATGGCGTCCACCTGAGGGAAAAGGTCTGCGCAATTGGTGAAGGGCAGGCAGTTGTGTTTCCACGCCAGAGCCTGCGCGCGCATGGAGTCCGAATCGCAAACGCCGACCAGCTCCACATCCGGCATTTTGGCCAGCGTGCGCACATGGAAAGTGCCTATCTTGCCCGCGCCCACCACCCCGAACCTGAGTTTCTTTTTTTCCGGTTGAGTTTCCGCCATAGTATACCTCTGAAATCCAGACTTTCCGGGCGCGAACGCGCCTCTTATTTTCAGCACTCCAATGTTACAATATTCGGCCTGCCTTATAAACCGGCTGCGACGGCGCTTTCCGCCAAAGTCATTGGCGGCGGTTCACCTGTTCAGCCATTTCTCGAGTTCTTTGCAGGAGCAGCAGTTCAGAACATCCTTTTTTTCAAGCCACGCGCGGCGCGCCACTATCACCGCCTGCTTCATGTAGCGGTATTGCGTGCGGCTGTGCGCGTCGGTGGAGAGCGCTATTTTGGCGCCCCTGTCCCGCGCCCGCCGCGCTGAAACCGGGTTGAGGTCCTGGCGCTCCGGCTGGCCGTTTATCTCCAGCGCGGCGCCGTTTGCCGCCGCGGCGGCGAAAACTTTTTCCAAATCGAAAGTGTAGCCCGCGCGTCTGCCGATGAGCCCGCCGGTGGGGTGGGCGAGAATATCCACGTTCGGGTTTGAAACCGCTTTCACTATCCGCTGCGTCATGTCGGCTTGCGGCATCCTGAACGCGGAATGCACCGATGCCACCGCCACGTCCAGCCGCGCCAGTTCGTCATCCGTAAAATCAAGCGAGCCGTCTCTTAGTATATCCACCTCCATCGAGCGCAGCAGCCGCGTGTGCGGAAACTGCGGCTGCAGTCTCTCCAGCGCCGCCTTGCCTGCCAGCGCCCTGTCCGCCGTCAGGCCGTGGGCCACGCCGAGGCTTTTCGTGTGGTCGCCGATGGCGGCCCATTCCCAGCCCGCCGCGGCGGCGGCCTGCGCCATTTCCTCCAGCGAATCGGCGCCGTCGGACTCGGAGGTGTGGCTGTGGAAATCGCCCTTCACGTCGCTTTCCGTGAGCAGGTCCGGCAGCGAGTTTTTGGCGGCGGCGTCAATTTCCCCGCCGCCCTCGCGCAATTCGGGGGGGATATATTGCAGCCCCAGCTTCGCGTAAATTTCCTCTTCCGCGCGTCCGGCGACAGGTTTTGAATGCTCCTTGTCCTGCGCCCTGAAAAGCCCGTACTCGTTGAGACTATAGCCTTTTGAAAGCGCCAGTTCGCGCAAAAGCACGTTATGCTCTTTCGAGCCGGTGAAATAAAGCAAAGCCGCACCGCGCGAGCTTTCGGGGATGACGCGCAAATCGCACTGGATGCCGGAGTTGAGCAGCACCGAGGCTTTTGTCCTGCCCGCGCCGATAATCCGCGCCACGCCGGGGAGCGCGGTGAAGCGCTCTATTATCCCGCCGTCCGCCGCGCCGGAGCAGAGCAGGTCTATATCGCCGACGGTTTCCTTGCCGCGCCGGAGGCTGCCCGCGGTTTCAAGGCCGTCCGCGCGCGCGCCTTTCAGCTTTGAGATTATATCCAGCGCGATTAGCGAGGCTTCCCACCACAACATGCGTGTTGAGGCGTTCTGCGCGGTTTGCGCGCCGGAGAGGAGGCTGGTTTCCAGCTTCTTGCCAAAACCTTTGAGCTCGCGGATTTTGCCCGCCAGCGCGGCGGCTTTCAGCTTCTCTACCGAATCAATTCCCAGATTCCTGTACAGCAGTCGCGCGCGCCTGGGGCCGAGGTTCTGCACCCGCACCAGTTCCACAAGGCCGGGCGGAAGTTTTTTCTTGAGCGCCTCGTACTCGCCGAAAGTGTCTTTTTGGGCGATTTCGGTTATGTGCGCCGCCATGCTGGGGCCGAAATGCGGCAGCGCCGTCAGTTGTTCGCGGGACAGGGAGGAAAGCTCTTCGGGATAGCCTTCCGCGAATTGCGCGGCCTTCTCATAGGCGCGCACGCGGAACGGATTTGCGCCGTCAAGCTCCAGCAGCGCGGCCATCGCGCGCAGCCGGTCCGCTATGGCGGCGTTCGTGGCCATTCAGGAAATTACGGACAGCAGCCCTATCACAAGGCTTGCCGTTACGAACGCTGCGGCGGCCAGCAGCCCCAGCACGATTATCAGAAACGGCAGCGCCACGGCCCACCACGCGCGGGCGAGCGACGAGGAATAGGCCATGCGTATAAGGCTCGCCGCCGCCGTGAACTGCAATACGCACACCCCGGCGTAAACCGCCGCCCGCGCTTGCGGGAAAGCCGGCTCCGCCGCCAGCAGTATCAGCCCGATGGGGATGAAAAGGAGCTTCACGAACTCGCTCAGCCCCAGCGCGGTGAACAGCGCCAGCGCGCTTCCCTTCTCGCCGGAGAACTCCATGAAAAGATGGCTTGTCGCCGCGCAGAAACAGGCGAAAACCGTTTCCAGCGCAAACAGCAGCAGCGTGCCCGCCAGCAGGTGCGGCCAGGCCAGCGCCGGCCCGCCAAACCAGGTCCACAGGCAAAGCGCGAACGCGCCGCAGAAAAAACCAGCCAGCGCCAGCCTCTGCGGCTTTTCGGCGAGGACGCGCCGCGCGGCATCGCGGGGTTTGCTGGCGAAATCCTCTATCAGCGCTGCCAGCGCGCTCATGGCTGCAGCGTCCACAGGTAGGAAAGATGCGGCGCAGCCATCTCGTCGAGCCGCTTTACCGCGGCCAGCGCGCCGGGCGCGGAAAGCCCCAGCCTGGAATCCAGCAGGGAGAACAGCCGCTCCAGCGGTTCCGTCTCGCGGAATATTTTTGGATGGCGCTCCAGCCCGCCCAGTTCGCGCGCGTACTGTATCGCCTCCTCGTCGCCGCCGAGTTTGTCCACCAGCCTGGCCTTGAGCGCCTGGCTGCCGGTGAAGATGCGCCCGTCGGCCAGGTCTTTAAGCTCCCCGTCGGAAAGTTTGCGACCTTTTTTGACCGCTTCGAGAAACTGGGAGTAGGCATCGCCGATGACGTCCTGGAGTATTTTCTTCTCCTCCGGCGACATGGCGCGAAAGCTAGAGCCTATGTCTTTGAACTTGCCGGATTTGATGGGGTCCATCCTGACGCCGATTTTCTGCATAAGCCCTTCGAGATTGGGGACGGAGAAGATGACGCCTATCGAGCCCGTCAGCGTGCCGGGCTGCGCCACAATCCTGTCGCAGCCGGCGGCGAGGTAATAGCCGCCGCTGGCGGCCACGTCGCGCATGACGGCGATGACGGGCTTTTTGCGCTCGCTGCGGGCGCGCAGGATTTCGGCGTATATCGCCTGCACCGCGCCCACAGAGCCGCCGGGCGAGTTGATATCGAGCACTATGGCCCGGACTTCTTTTTTCGCGGCCATTTCGCGTATGCGGCGCGCCGTCTGCTGAGCGCCGCGCTCAAACGGGGAGGAGGAGTCGCTTTCCGTTATCGCGCCGCGCACGTGTATCCAGGCTATGCCGGCCTTTTTCGAGCTGATTAAAGACGACACCGCCGCCGCGTCCTCCTCAAGCCGGCCTGCCGCCCTTTTATCCGGCGGTCCGCCGCCGCGCATGACGACTATGACCGCCGCCATGATTGACAGCGCCAGCAGCAGCGCTATCGCCCTTGCCCAAAGCGTTGGCTTGAGCGCGGGCGGCGGCGCGGATTTGAGCTCCGCGACGGCGACCGGGTTTTGCGCGGGTTGCTCCGCCGGAGCCGGTTGCTGCGGGATAGTGGAATCTTCCATAAATGCTCCTCCGAATATAAGTGGAAAACGGAAACGGCCACCAGAATTATACCAATATTACCCCGAGTTCCTCAGTACGACGATTTGCGAGTTGATGATGTGCGTTTTTTCGCATTTTTCCCCCTGTCGCAAAGCTTTGACATTTCGTATACTATTGCCACATGTCAGGGGTGTTTTCCGGTCGCGCGGAAGACTGAGAGAAGAGGCTTTTCTTCAACCCATAGAACCTGATCCGGGCAATGCCGGCGTAGGGATGACTGCCGAAAGACCGCTTCGTTCCTTTCCGCTTCATGCGCTCCTGACAATTCGGAATATTGCCGGGAGGACGCATGGAAAAAACAGTTTCCGCCGAATCGTTGTGGTCAGACCTCGAAAAAATCAGAAAAATATCCCCGCTGGTCCATAACGTCACAAATTATGTGGCGATGAATTTCAGCGCCAACATTCTGCTGGCTCTCGGCGCTTCGCCAGTGATGGCGCACGCCCGCGAGGAGGCCGCCGGGATGACCCGCATCGCGCAGAGTCTTGTCGTGAACATAGGAACGCTCAGCCCGCTTTGGGTCGCGGGCATGCTCAAGGCGGCAAACGCCGCGAAGAGAAAAGGCATTCCCGCCGTGCTGGACCCCGTCGGCGCGGGAGCGACGAAGTACCGCACGCAAACCGCGCTGCGCCTGATGAAAACGGGCGCGTTTTCCGCCATAAGGGGCAATGCGTCGGAGATACTGGCGCTGGGAGGCGCCAAAGCCGCGACAAAAGGCGTGGACGCCGCGCACCAGCCGGAACAGGCGCTTGAATGCGCGCAAAAACTGGCCGCGGAAACGGGCGCGGTCATCGTGGTGAGCGGCGCGGTTGACCTGATAACCGGCAAAGACCGCGCGGCGAGGATATATAACGGGCACCCGTTAATGGCGAAAGTCACCGCCATGGGCTGCGCGGCCACGGCGGTTACGGGCGCGTTCCTCGCGGTGAATCCCGATGCGTTTTCGGCCTGCGCGAACGCAATGGCGCTCATGGGAATCTGCGGCGAAATCGCGGCGCGCGATTGCGCCGGGCCGGGCGCGTTCCAGTCCGCTTTCATTGACGCGGTTTACAATCTGAAACAACGCGATATCAAAATGAGGCGCGAATGAAAACGGATTATTCACTATATCTCGTCGCGGACGCAAAATATTGCCTGTATCACCCGATTGAAAAAGTGGTGGAGCAATCCGTAGCCGCCGGCGTCAGCATCGTGCAGTTGCGGGACAAATCGCTGTGCGACAGGGATTTCATGCGGCTTGCCTCAAGACTTCAGCATATCCTGTCAAAATTCAACATTCCCCTGATTGTAAACGACAGGGTGGCCGTGGCCTTCGCCGTCGCGGCGGACGGGGTGCATCTGGGGCGCAGCGACATGCCGCCGGAACACGCCCGGAGAATTCTGGGCCCGAAGGCGATAATCGGACTCTCCGTCGAAACCGTCGAGCAGGCGGGAAAAGCCGCGCTGTCCTGCGCGGATTATCTGGCCGCAAGCCCTGTTTTCGCCACTCCCACAAAGACCGACGCGCCACCCCCCGTGGGACTTGAGGGGCTCGCGCGCATTAAAACCGCGGCGGGCGGCAAACCGCTGGCGGCGATAGGCGGAATCAACCGCTCCAATGCCGCCGAGGCGCTGCGGCACGGGGCCGATTCGCTGGCGGTGGTTTCCGCGATATGTTCGGCGCAGGACCCCGCCGCCGCTGCGGCTGATTTAAGAAAAATAATTTCAGAGCCTGTTTGGAATCTCTCTTTCGTAGCGAAAGCGACGATTTTGCCCATGAGACGCAGCGGGCTGAGGCGAGCAGGCCTGTAGGCCTGTGAGCCGAAGACCGCGAAGTATCGGGGGTAAAAGCGGCGCTTGCAGCAGAATACGGAGATTCCAAACAGGCTCTCAGGAGGCAAATATGACCCAGCTCGAATACGCCCGTAAAGGAATTATCACTCCCCAAATGAAAACCGCCGCGCGAAGGGAAGGCGCAAGCGCGGAAACGGTCAGAAAAGAGGTGGCGGCGGGACGCGCGGTAATCGCGGCGAATAGCCGCCATAAAAATCTCGTTCCCGTCGTCATAGGCCGCCGTTTCGGCTGCAAGATAAACGCCAATCTGGGAAACTCCGGGTTTTCCACCCACGGCGGCGAAATCAAAAAGCTCCTCCTGGCCGTCGAGTGGGGGGCTGACGCCGTGATGGATTTGTCCACCAGCGGCGACTTGCGCAAGCTGCGCCGGGCGTTTGTGCGGCGCAGTCCTGTCCCCGTCGGCACCGTGCCGGTTTACGAGGCGCTGCTGCGCGCCGGAACGGTGGAGGCCATCACGCCGGAACTGCTGCTGCAAGTAATACGGGAACACGCCGAGGACGGCGTGGATTTTATGACGGTCCATGCCGGAATTTTAAGGAAACACATCCCATTCGCTAAAACCCGCGTAATGGGCATTGTCTCACGGGGCGGCGCCATACTGGCGAAATGGATGAGCCATCGCCGCAGTGAAAACCCGTTGTACACGCATTTCACCGATATCTGCCGGATTTTCAGGGAGTACGACGTTACTTTCAGCCTCGGCGACGCGCTGCGCCCCGGCTGCCTGGCCGACGCCTGCGACAGGGCGCAATACGCCGAGCTGGAAACCCTGGGGGAGCTGGTTGCCGTCTCGCGCAAGTCCGGCGCGCAGGCGATGGTCGAGGGGCCGGGGCATGTGCCGCTGGACCAAATCCCGGGCACGGTGAAAAAAGCGCTGAGGGTCTGCCATGACGCGCCGTTTTATGTTCTGGGCCCGCTGGTCACGGATATCGCCGCCGGTTATGACCATATAAACGCGGCCATCGGCGCGGCGCAGGCCGCCCGGCACGGCGCGTCGTTTCTGTGTTATGTGACGCCAAAGGAGCATGTCGGATTCCCCGATTGCGAGGATGTGCGGCAGGGGATAATGGCGTTGAGGACCGCCGCGCACGCCGCCGATATAGCGCGCGGTCTTGAAGGCGCGCGGCGGCGGGACGACGAAATGTCAAAAGCGCGCTACGCTATGGACTGGAAGCGCCAATTCGCGCTCGCGCTTGACCCCGGCAGGGCGCGGGAATACCGTTTTCAAACCATAACCGAAACCGTATCCAACCACTGCGCGATGTGCGGGCCGAAATTCTGCTCGGTTAAAAACTCGCGGGAAGCGTGCGGGAGATGAGGAGCTGTCCAATCGCGCTCTCAATCGCCGGCTCGGACAGTTCGGGCGGAGCCGGCATACAGGCGGACCTCAAAACATTCTCCGCGCTGGGCTGCTGCGCGATGACCGCCGTGACCGCGCTTACCGCACAGAACACCAAAGGCGTCAAGGCGGTGTTTCCCGTGCCCGCCGCGTTCATCGGGCGGCAAATCTCGGCCGTGCTTGGCGATATCGGCGCGGACGCCGTGAAAATAGGAATGCTCGGCGGCGCCGATGCGGCGGAAACCGTCGCGGCGGCGTTGAGGAAACATAAAGCGAAAAACATCGTGCTGGACCCCGTGATGTTTTCAAAAAACGGCGTCCGGCTGCTGGCGGCGGGCGCGGAGAATGTTTTGCTTGGGGAACTTGTGCCCATGTCCGCGGTTTTCACGCCGAATATCCCGGAAGCGCAGGTTTTGCTGGGTGAAAAAATAACTTCCGCGTCCGATATGGAACTGGCGGCGATAAAGCTGGCGCGGTACGGCGCGCGCGCCGTCGTCGTCAAGGGCGGGCACTTGGGCGGGAGCAAAAGCCCCGATTGCGCCTATCTTGGCCGCCTGAAAAAAACGTATTGGTTTGATTCCCCCAGAATCCGCGCGAAAAACACCCACGGCACGGGCTGCGTTTTTTCCGCCGCCATAGCCGCGTATCTGGCTAAAGGCTGTGCCATCCCGGAGGCGGTGCGGCGCGCTAAAACGCATCTGGCAGCGGCGCTGCGGCAAGGCAGGAAATAGACTTGTCCCCGAATAAGGTTATGAGGCAAAAAGACAGGATTTTGGTTTGCAGCGCAGCGGGCTGAGGCGAGCACACTCCGGCGGGGTGTGTAAGCCGAAGCCCGCGAAGCTGCAAGCCAAAAGCCGTGATTTTTGCCCATAAAATTATTTGGGGACAAGTCTATTATCTGATTCCCCAGCGGCAATGCTGCTGCGCAATGACCTGCGGCCGCTGTATACGATTCTGGGTTAAACGCAAAAGCGTGTCAACAGTGTTTTTCGTGTAATACGCGGTGCCGCCATGCGGCGTTGCCGGCTGGATGATGAACGGGATTTCGGCGGGCAGCCGGAGCAGCGTTTGCGCGCAACGCTCCAGCTCGGCGGCGGTTTCGCCGCCGGTGACGACGGCTTTAGCGAAAACTTTTCCGGCGGCCAGCGCAAAAAACTTTTCATGCGCCGGCCAGCAGTCCGCGCCGCAGGAGGAAGGCAGCTTGATGTCGGCGGACACGATATCCGTCAGGAATGCTATTTTCGAGTATTCCTCCGGCAGCGTGGCATTTGTTTCAAGATATACGAGCAATCCCCCCTGTCTTATGAGCGGCGCCAGTTCCGCTATGAAATCGGCGTGCAGCAGCGGCTCGCCGCCGGTGAGCGAAACCGAATGATGCGGTCCAAACCGCGCCAGCCGGCTTATTTCGTCCGAGACTGCGCGCGCGCTCATTTGCCGGCCTTTCGAGCGGGCGGCTTTCTCGTCGCAATAGCCGCATCTCAGGTTGCAGCCGCAAAAGCGCACGAATATCTGCCTTGCGCCCAGATAGATGCCTTCGCCCTGCGCGGACGAAAAAATTTCCTCTACCGGAGCTGTAAGAGCCTGTTCACAATCTCTCTTTCGCAGCGAAAGCGGCGATTGTGCCCCTGAGACGCAGCGGGCGCAGGCGCGCAGGCCTGTAGGCCTGTAAGCCGAAGACCGCGAAGTATCAGGGGCGCAAGCGTCGCTTGCAGCAGAATACGGAGATTGTGAACAGGCTCTAAGTGCGGTCATTTCAAAGCGGGGTCGGCAAACCCCGCCTCCGCAAAGCCTTTCCCGCGCAGTTTGCAGGCGTCGCAATGGCCGCACGGACGCGCGCCTCCGGCGTAGCAGGTCCAGGTATATTCGAGCGGAACGCGCAGTTTGCGCGCCAGCCGCGCTATTTGCGCCTTGCTCATGCGTATCAGCGGGGTGAGGATTTTTATTTTCGCGCCGCCCGCCGTGCCTTTTGAGACGGCGGCGGACAGCGCGCGGTAAAATTCGGGGCGGCAGTCCGGGTAGCCGGAATAATCCAGCGCGTTGGGACCGAGTATTACGGCGGAGGCGTTCTCCGCGTCCGCCCATGAGACCGCCAGCGAGGCGAACAACAAGTTTCTGCCCGGCACATAGGTGCCGGGAATGCCGCCGGAGCCGATTTTGGAAAGCGCCGTGCCCGGCAGTTTCTTTTTTGAATTCACGAGCGCACTGACGGCAAGCCAGGGCAGGCCAAGCTTGACGTGCGTGAGCGGCACCCCTGCGAGTTGTGCGATTTTGCGCGCGCTTTCCAGTTCGCGCGAATGGCGCTGCCCGTAAGAGATGCACAGTGCGCGGCAGGAGTAGCCCCTGCTTTTGGCCCAGTAGAGGCAGGTGGAGGAATCCAGCCCGCCCGACAGCAGCACTATCGCTTTTTCAGCTTTTTTTGCGGTCATTTTTCAGCGAGTCCGAGGCGATGCCGTAATCGCCGAAAACTTCGATTTTGGGCAGCACGGCAAGTCCGCCGATATTGAGCGCCAACGCGACGTCTTTTTCTCCGGTTTCTTTTCGCATGGCGAGGAATTCCTCAATGCGTCCGCTTTTTTTAAGCGCCGACATGGCGCGTTTTGCGGCAGCAGGCTCGCCCGCAGCCGCGGCTTTGAGCGCCGCGGCGCAAAGAGCGTCCTCTATATGCCCGAGGTAAAAAATTCCCGCCGGCACAATCAGCGCGGGTTTGCCGGTTTGCTTCAATTTTGAAACCGCGCACGGGAAATTGGCGAAGCAGCCGATGTAAACCTCGCTCGCGTTTTTCAGCCCTATGACCGCTTTCGTGCCCGCGCCGGTCACCAGCACGGCGGGGCGCGCGGGGTCGGACTTCAGCGCCTGCCAGGGCGAATTGTCGTACTTCGCAAACTCCGGCGGGAATTCCAGCTCCGAAAAAAAATCGCTCACGGGATGCGCTTTATGCCAGGCAACCGCCTTTTTCTTGTCGGCGTAAATGCGCACGCAGGGCTTGCCGCGCTTGAGCATGGCGCAGATGTTGGTGGAGCAGCGCAGCACATCCACCACGACGGCCAGCCCCTTCCACGCGAGGCATTCCGCGGGAGAGGAGGCTATTTTCACTTCACGGCTGCCAGTTTTCGATGATTTTGCGCTCCGGGCCGGTGAGCGAGTCGGTATATTTGATTGCGATGCCATAAATATGGGTCTCGGGCGTCTTGCCCGGCATGGGCATGAACGGAGACGGTTCGAGCGCTTGGTTGATTTCGTCGGCCACAATCGCGTCCGCGCCGTTTTGAGCGGCGATTTCCCGCGCGCGGGCGATTTGTTTTTCAAGAGACTTCGTGTCGCCGGCGGACACCCTCCAGCCGTGCAGCAGCGCGATGACGCCGAACGGACGCTTCACCTCGGCTTTGGAGCGGAAAACCGCTACTTCCTCCGTCTTTTTTGGCGCAAATGACGGGCCGGCGGGCACCCACTCTATCACATGCGCAACGGTGGCGCAGGCGCATAGCGCGAGCGGGGCCGCGAGGAGTATTTTCCTCAATTTCATCGGGAAGTTCCGAATCAGCGCGGCGGGTCTATGCTGAGGTCCCGGCAGATTTTGCGGACGGTGAAATCCGCTATCTCGGTGTGGCGGGTCACCGGTGTTTCCTTGCCGGTGACGGGGTTTTGGAATATGGAATATTTTCCGCCCTCGCGCAGCAGCACGCAGCCTTGCTCGGTGATATGTTTGACCAGCTCTCTTCTCTTCACAATACCATACCTCCAGCGGGAGAAATCGGGGATGTTAAACCGTGTCCGTATCGCTACAGATACTATACAAAATTAGAGAAAGCCAGGTGGAGCGGAAAAATTCCGGCGCAGTCCCGGCGCTGACGAAGGGCTTTTTGGAATATTTTGTTATAATGGGGGGGGCGAGGGATACGGTTTATCCGAGGTGGAAAATGGCTGAAAAACTGCTGCTGGACAAATCCAATGCGCTTTACAAGGAAGCCTGGGAACTGGTGCCGGGCGCGGTGGCGGGAATACGCCGCCCCTATAATTTCGTTCCCGGCGAGTATCCGATTTTTTTCGACTCGGCCAAAGGGGGCCGCGTCACCGACGTTGACGGCAACGAATATATAGACATGCTCTGCGCCTACGGCCCGATAATAATCGGCCACCGCGAGCGCGAAATTGACGCCGCCGTCATCGCGCAGATAAAAACGAAAGGCTTTTGCATGTCGCTCACCCAGCCGTATCAGAACGAACTGGTGAGAAAGCTGAAGCGGATTATTCCCTCGTGCGAAAAAGCCGTCTTCGTGAAAACCGGCTCCGACGCCACCAGCACCGCCGTGCGCATAGCGCGCGGTTACACCGGGCGCGCGAAGGTGCTGCGCTGCGGCTACCACGGCTGGCACGACTGGTGCGTGGAAGTGAAAGGCGGCATCCCCGCCAAACTTTACGAGGACGTGAGCGAGTTCCATTATAACGACCTCGACGGGCTTGAAGTTTTGCTGAAAGCCAACGCCAACGACACCGCCGCCGTCATCGTAACTCCGGTGGGCCACCCGCTGGCGCACGAGGTGCAGATGCCAAAGCCCGGTTTTCTCGAAGGCGCGCGCGATTTGGCTCACCGCCACGGCGCTGTGCTTATTTTCGACGAAATCCGCTCCGGCTTCCGCGTGAACCTCGGCGGCGCGCAGAAGGAATTCGGCGTCACGCCGGACCTGTCGGTTTTCGGCAAGGCCATCGCAAACGGTTATGAACTGAGCGCGGTGGTCGGCAAGGCCGAGATTATGAACATGCTGGAACAAAAGGTTTTCCTCAGTTCGACTTTCTTCCCCAACAGCCTCGCGCAGGTCGCCGCGCTTAAAACGATAGAGATGCTGGAGCGCGACGCAATCCTCGATACAATCCGCGAGCGCGGGACGAAATTCGCGAAAAAAGTCGCGAAAATTATCGCAAACAGCGGCGTTCCCTGCCGCATCACCGGCGCGCCGTGGATGCCCTTCATCACCTTCGATAAAGACGAAAACGGCCTCTACAAAAAGCTGCGCACCGAGTTCTACACGCAGTTGATTCGCCGCAAAGTCTTCCTGCAGCCGTATCATCACGGCTACATTGCCTATCGCCATACCTCGAAGGATTTGAACTACGCCGCCGAAATGATAGGCGAGTCCTTGTCGGAAACAAAGAAGCTGATGTGAGAATCGAGGACGCATGAATAAAGCGGACATAGCTCCATTTTCCGTAAAAATCACCGACAATGAAATAAACGACCTGCGCCGCCGCCTTAAACATACGCGTCTGCCCGATACGCTGGACGCGAGCGGCTGGAAATACGGAACCGACAGGGATTTTATCAAACGTTTTCTCGCGGAATTGGAAAATTTCGACTGGCGCACAATTGAAGGCGAAATCAACGCGCAACCGCAGTTTTTGATGAAACAAAAGCGGGCGGATATTCATTTCATCCATATGAAATCCGGCTCGCCGCGCGCAGTTCCATTATTGCTTTGCCACGGCTGGCCCAGCAGTTTCCTCGAGATGATGGAGTTGGGAAAACTTCTTTCATCGCCGCCGGACTCCGGCGCGGAAAAAGATGTCTCTTTCGATGTGGTTATTCCTTCGCTGCCGGGATTCGGGTTTTCAAAACCCAAGTTGGACGGCACATGGGACCTTTGTGGCTATTCCGACTGCCTTTTTCGACTCATGTCCGGTCTCGATTACGAACGCTTCGCCGTGCATGCCTACGATATCGCGGCGTCCATGATGAGTTTCGGCGCGTTCAGGTTTCCCGAACGTATAATCGCCTACCACACCACGGAGCCGGGATTGCCTCCGCCTTTTCTGGGCGACGGCGCGGCTCCCTTGACGAAAGATGAAGCCGACTACGTCAAGGTGCAGCAAGCGTGGGATAAGGAACTCGGAGCATATATGCCGCTTTTTCGCACCAAACCGCAAACCGCCGCCTATGGTCTGGCGGATTCTCCGGCGGCGACAGCGGCATGGATTTTGGAAAAATGGCGGGATTGGACCGACCCGGAACGCCCGCTTGAGGAATGTATCCCGCTGGAACATCTGCTGGCACAGGTTTCACTGTACTGGTTCACCAACAGCTTCAACTCGGCAAACCGTGTTTACCTTCGGGATGAAAAAAACAGACCGTGGCTGCGCACCGCCGACACAAAAGTCTCCGTGCCAGTAGGCGTAACCCTCAACGCCACGCAGCCGATAGAACATGCGCCGCGTGAATACGTCGCGCGGATTTACTCCGATATTCGCTATTGGGAACAATTAGCGGCGGGCGGGCACTTTCTCGCCTGCGAGAAACCGGCGCTGCTCGCGCAATCCATACAAAAATTCATGAACGGCGTGCTTTCCAAATGACAAAACTGCGCCGTTTGCGCGCGCACGCGATAGCGCAATCACTTTTTCAGCCGGCTACGCTCAAGGCCGCGCTGCGCCGGATGGCGTTCGTGCAGGCGGACCCGATTCGCTCGCCGGCGCGGGCGCAGGATTTGATATTGCGCCACAGGGTCAAGGATTATCGCGCTGGAGACCTTGAGCGCCTGTATCCGTCGCTGAATCTCGAAGAGGATATCCTGCACTATACTTACGGTTTTATCCGCCGGGATGTCTGGCGGCTGCTGCATCCGCGCAAAACATCCGGCCTGACTGAATTTGAGAAGAAGATTCTCGCCGCTGTTTGCGGCGCCGGCGAGACGCACCCCCGCGAACTGGAAGCGCATTTCGGGCGCGAAAGGATGGTCAACGCATGGGGCGGCTACTCGAAAGCCACAAAGCACGCGCTGGAAAAACTGCATTATCGCGGACTGCTGCGGGTTGCCCGGCGGGAAAACGGCATTCGGGTTTACGCTGCCGCGATACCGTTTGCCGCACCCATGCCGCAGGCCGAACGTTTGCGAAAACTGGCCCTGGTTATCGCGAACATTCTCGCGCCCGCGCCTGAAAAAAGTTTTCAGGCGGCGCTGGCCCCCCTCCTGCGCCGCTCATTCCCCGATTTCGGCAATTCGCGCAAGGTGCTGGCCGACATGCTGCGTTCCGGCGAACTCCGGCGGGAAATGATAGATGGTATCGCCTATATATGGCCGGCAGGCAAACCGCCGCGCGAAGAAGCGCCGCGCAAAGTGCGTTTTCTCGCCCCCTTTGACCCGCTGGTCTGGGACAGGCGGCGGTTCGAACATCTTTGGCGGTGGTCTTACCGGTTTGAAGCGTACACTCCGCCGAAAAAGAGGGTGCGCGGCTATTACGCGATGCCGCTGCTGTGGGGGGACGACATAATCGGCTGGGTGAACGCGGACGCAACTGGAAACCGGCTTGCTGTTGAACCGGGATTTATCGGAAAATGCCCCAAAGGCAACGATTTCCGCCGTGAATTCGCAGCCGAAACCGCGCGCCTGGGGACCTTTTTGAACTTGGGCTTTTGATAGCCGATTGTTTTGTGCTTTAATTAAAAGCGCCGTGCTTTATTCCCGGAGGATATAGGCCAGATGCACATATTGCAATATGAATTCGTGCGGTTGTTTCTCGTAATCGTTTCCAATTTTTTGCAGTTGTATGTTTTCAGCGTCGGCTTGTCCTCGTTCCTGATTAGTTTCTGGGGAATAAAGCGCCGCACCGGTAGCTTGCGTGAAAGCCTGCCGCTGAACCGCTTCGCAATCATCATACCCGCGCACAACGAGGCCGGCGTCATCGCCGGCGCGGTGGACAATCTGCTGGCGCTGGACTATCCAAAAGAGCTTTTTGAAGTGTACGTGGTGGCCGACCACTGCGCCGACGAGACCGCCGAAATCGCAAGAGGCCGCGGCGCGCACGTGTTCGTTTACGACGGGGACTGTCCGCGCGGCAAAAGCCGCGCGCTGCTGGCGCTGGAAACCGTGCTGCTCGACTCGCGCAGGCATGACGCCTTCTGCTATTTCGACGCTGACTCCATAGCCCATCCCGACTTTCTAAAGGGAATGAATTTTCATCTAAATTCCGGCGAGAAGGTCATACAGGCCCGCGAGCTGGCGCGCAATCCCGACGACAGCCTCATCACCCGCGTCTGCCACGTCAATCAGCTCACGCAGAATTACTACGGCCAGATGCCCAAGCACCGGCTGGGCCTGTCGGCCACGCTGCACGGCAAGGGAATGTGCTTTGCGTCCGACATCGTGCGCCGCTTTCCGTGGGACCCCAGCGCTATCGCCGAGGATATAGAGATGCAGGCACGGCTCGTGCGCCACGGCGTGCATATACACTACGCGCAGGAAATCACGATTTACGACGAGGAGCCGTCCACCATAAACCAGATGGTGCATCGCAGCATCCGCTGGACGCGCGGCGCGCTCTACGTCGCCAACAAACATCTGGCGGGACTTTTCCTGCGGGCGACCCAGCGGCGGGACAAATGCGCGCTGGAGGAGTTTATCCGTTTTTCGATGTGTTACCGCTTCGTCATTATCGGATTCATCGCGCTTTCGATGTACGTCTACCGTGATTCGTTCAGCCTGCTTTTCTGGATATTTGACCATCCGCCCGGAGCGCGCTTTTCCGAAAAACTCATCAACTGGGTGCCCGTCTACCTCTGGCCCGCCTATGCCCTCACGAGGGAGCGCAGCAGCCTCAGGATGTACTTCACCTACCTCATCATGCCCTGGTTCTACCTCGCGCTGGGGATACCCATATCGTTCGTGAGCATAGTCACCATCCGGCGCAAGGATTACTGGTACCGCACCGACCACTCCTGCACCACGACGATATCGGAATTGACAGGCGAAGGCGGTTCGGGAAGAGCTCAAGCTTGATTGGATTGCCGGAAAATGTCCGTGGGCAACGTCAGCAGGAAGGCGAAAACCGCCAGCGGCCACAATTGCGCGAACAGCCGTTGCAGCGAGTCGCGTATCACGATGGTGCGGATGTCGCCCGGCGTGACTACGCAAGCCGCGCCGTACGCCGCCAAAAGCAGGCACAGCAGGCAGCCTGCGATAAAAATGCTTCGCCGCGGCGCCTTTTCCGCGGGGAATCCCAGAACGGGAATCAAAACCAGCAGCAACGCCGCACTTACGACCGTACAGTTGACCGAAGCGGCATAAGCCAGCGCCGCGCCGAGCATGGTCTGTATCCTCCACAGCAATTCAGAGGCGGGGCTCGGCTGGAAATAATTCAATGCTCCGCCGGTCCGGCAGCAGATATTGCAGACAGCCGTCGCGGCCAGAAACGGCGCGGCTCCCGCCGCGAAAAGCGCCAGTCTCCCGCGTCCTTCCTTGAACACCGCTGCCGCCAGGATAAGCGCCGTTCCCGCGCAGAATAAAAAAACGGCGCCTTCCGTCTTTGTCCAGGCCGCCAGTCCCGCGAATATTCCCGCCGCCAGCGCGGCGCGCGGAGAATCTTCATTTCCCGCCGCCAGAAACGCCGACGAGACAAGCATGAAAAACGCCAGCGGGATGTCGGCGAGCTGCCCCGCCGCGAGCCACGAAAAACGGGTGTTGCCGAGCAGTATGATGACGCCAAGCAATCCGGTTTCGGAATTCTTCAGCCGGCTGAGCGCGGCGTAGAGCGCCGCCGCCGAGCCCGCCAGAAAAAGCAGCCCCGCGGCGCACGGCGCGTCCGGCGAAAATCCGCCGCCGACGGTCCAGGAACGCGCGGTCAGCAACGGCAGAAACAGCGGATTGTTATGGTTGGGCAGCCAGTTGATGCCCGCGAAAATCCGCCGCCAGTCCTCCGGCGCGGTGTATATAATTTTTGCGCGCAGGTTCCAGAACGCCCATGTGTCGAACCCGGCGTGCGGGCTGACGACAACGGCGTGCGCGAATATGGCCAGCGCGCACAGAATCTCCGCCAGCAGCGCCGCCGACAAAATGCGGAAAATAATTTTGTTTGACGGTTCACTGCGTTCAAATGCCGGCGTTCGCCGCCAGGACGCAAGCCACGCCGCGCAAAGCGCCGCCGTTGCGGCTGCTTCAAGAACGGGATACAACCGCATCCAGCCGGGAAACGATAACAGCCAGCAAAAATAGAGCAGCGCGAAAATGCCGCAACCGAGCCCCCACGCCGCGCAGCCGCGCAGCAGCAGTTTGGCCAAGTCAGTTTTTTCTTCCGGAGGGTAAACAAATTCCAGCGCGGCCCACCCGGCGGCCAGCGGTTGCGCGAAAAGATAGAGCGCGTATATCATCTGGACACCCGCTTCAAAACAACTGCGCCCGCCGTGTTTGAGGAAATGATGCGAAACCCGCGCGGAATTGCCGGTTTGGAATGGAAATTGCCCAGTACGTACCTGCAATCCGTTCCGTCCGAGATGACGGTATGCGGCATGGCGTACTGGGCCAGTTTTCTGTAGGCACCCGCCTCCTTGTCGTCAATATAGCCCGCTTCACCTATTCCGGCCAGCGCGTGTTTCGCGGCGTCAAAACGTTCCAGGTAAGCGGTAACTTTATCTTCACGGCGGGTTAACGCGCGCAGGTTCAGCAAACAAACCGTGCGCAGCGAGGAATAAAGGGACAACAAAACTAGCGCCGCCAAAACCAGCGGCAACACCGCGCGCCTGAAATAGTGCGCAATAGTTGTCAAGTCGCAATAATCTACCGAATCCGGCATGAATAAAAACGCAGCCCGCAATCCTGTGGGACTGCGGGCTGCGCAAGTCGGCTATTTTCTGGTTTCGTGAATTTTCTTCGGACAGGGTTTGCCGGAGTGGCGCATTTTCGCGCAATCGCAGATGAATTTGCCGTCCTTGATACGAGCTGCGGCCAATTCCTGCAATTTCTTCACAACAGCCGCGTCAGCCGAAGTTATTTCCACGGTGACGCCGTTTTGGATATTGACGGCCTTGACCTGCGCGTCCTTGAGCAGCGCCATGCAGCCGCACGGTTTGCCGCCCTTTTTCCGGGCCATTGGGCATTCATGCGCCGGTTTTCCGGCTTCCGGCGCGGGCGCGGCAGGGTGCTGCGCCACAGCCAGCGCGGCTCCCGCAACCACAACCACCGCTACCGCCATCATCAGTTTTTTCATTCGGGTATTCCTCCTGTTTAATCGGACTAAAGATAAGTTTGCCGCCTGAGGCGGCGTTTGAAATGAAGCGGGTCGCCGGGGTCGCCATAGGCGATTTCCTCGCCTAAGGATTTAATGCGGTTTTCAAGGCAGTTGCGGCACATCGCGGCGTTCTCGTCGAGGCAGGGTTTGCCTTCGTAGAGCTTGTAAAGCGGGCGGTATTTCGTGTCGGTCAGGTTGGGCATGACGACGTTGGCGCCCGCCAGGAGCCCCATCTCTCGCCCCGTCGGGTGCAGCGTTTGCAGCGCGGTGGTGGCGGCGATATTGACATCGGCAAGCTCCAGCCGCGCAACGGCTATCATTTTGAGCGAAAGCTCAAGGTTGCGTTCCGCGTCGAAACCGGCGGCCCCGGCGGCGAGCGGCGTATCCTTGTGCGGAATGTAAGGCCCCATTCCTATCATGTCGGCGTCTATTTTCCTGAAAAAAATTATATCGTCGGCGAGATTTTCCACCGTCTGAAACGGCAGCCCTATCATCACGCCGGTGCCTAGCTGGTAGCCGAGGTCCTTGAGAGTATGCAAACAGTCCAGCCGCTCCGCGAAGCTGTGGTCAGACGGATGCAGTTTTTCGTAAAGCTGCGGGTTTGAGGTTTCTATCCGCAACAGGTAGCGGCGCGCGCCGGCTTTGAGCCAGCGCCCGTAAGTCCGGCGGGACTGCTCGCCCAGCGAAATGGTAACGGCCATTTTGCCGCCGGTTTTTTCCGAGATTTGCGCGAGAGCGGTTTCAATCAGCGAAACAAATTCCTCGTCGGCGCGTTCGCCGGATTGCAGCACTATGGAGGCGTAGCCGTTCCGGTGCGCCCAGAGCGCGGATTCTCTTATCTCGTCGGCGCACATTGAAAACCGCTGTACCGATTTATTATCGCGCCGGATGCCGCAATAGAGGCAGTTTTTTGCGCAGATGTTGCTCAGTTCGATGAGGCCGCGCAGGTAAACCTTCGGCCCCACGTTTTTGACGCGGACCTCGTGTGCGCGCTTATAAAGCGCGGCGATATCTTCCCGCCGTTCCAGCCGCAAAAGCGAAATTATTTCGTCTTTCGTCATTATTTTTTTATCACGCCGCCGAACAGCACGTCGTCTCCGTCATAAAACACCGCGCTCTGCCCGGGCGTGACGGCGAACTGCGGCGACTCAAAATCCGCGCGCAGCAGGTTATTTTCCGGCGGATAAGCAACAGCCGGAACAGGCGCGTGCTGCCGGCGTATTTTAACGCAGGCCTTCATCGGCGCGGTTATCTCCGGCACGGCGACCATATTGATGTCCGAAACCAGCAGCGAGGCTGAAAACAGCTTCTCTTTCGGGCCGGCTATGACCGCGTTGCGCGCTGCGTCAATTTCCAGCACATAGAGCGGCTCTTTGCGCCCGCTCAGCCCCATTCCCTTGCGCTGCCCTACGGTGTAATGGATTATGCCCTTATGCTCGCCGACGGTTTTGCCCTCGGTGTCCAGCACGGGGCCGGGCGCACCGGCATTCGCGGAAAAAAGCCGCGAATAGTCGCCGCTGACGAAATCCTGGCTTTCGGGCTGGTCCGCCGCGTCGGCAAAACCCGCTTCGCGTGCCGCCGCGCACACCTCGCGCTTTGTCAGTTCGCCGAGCGGGAACAAAAGCTTTGAAAGCTGAGCCTGGCCCAGCCCCCACAGGAAATAAGACTGGTCCTTGCGCGAGTCCGCGCCTTTTTTCAGGACGAATCTGCCGGCGCGGTTTTCTATCCGCGCGTAATGCCCCGTGGCGAAAAAATCGAAAGCGCAGCCCGCCGCGCGGGTCCGCTCCAGCAGCAGGCCGAGTTTCACCAGCCGGTTGCAGCGGACGCAGGGGTTCGGGGTGCGGCCTGCGAGGTATTCGCTCCTGAAATAATCCAGCACGCAGGACTTGTATTCCGCGCGCAAATCCACGGTGATATGCTTTATGCCGATGCGCTTTGCGAATTGCCGCGCTTTCTCTATTTCCTCCGGCTCGTCGGCGCCGTAGCAGCCGCCGCGCAGCGAAGAACAGCCGCACTTGCCGCCCGGAGCGGGCGCGCCTGCGCCGTCCCACACCGACATGGTGACGCCGGTCACCTCGTGGCCCTGCTTTTTAAGCAGCCACGCCGCCGTGGTGGAATCCACGCCGCCGCTCATGCCGACGGCTATTTTTAGCAGCTTCATGGCAATATTGTACCAGTTCGCGCGCCGCGGGCGCGAAAAAGTGGTAAAATTTTTCCATAGCTGCCATAAAAAAGGAGGTAACTATGCGTTTCTTCAAAAGAATCTTCCTGTTCATGACGGTCAATATCCTGATATTGGTCACATTGTCCGTCACGCTGCAACTGCTCGGCGTCCGGCCCTATCTGAGCGCCAACGGAATAGATTATGCCTCGCTGATGATTTTCTGCCTCGTCTGGGGCATGGGCGGCGCGTTCATCTCGCTGGCGATTTCGCGCATGATGGCGAAATGGATGATGGGCGTGAAAGTCATAGACCCGAACACCAATGACCATAACCTCGCCGAACTGGTCAATGTGGTGCATTCGCTGGCAAAAGCCGCCGGGCTGCCCCGAATGCCGGAAGTGGGCATTTACGAAAGTCCAGAGCCCAACGCTTTCGCCACCGGCCCCACGCGCAGCCGCGCGCTTGTGGCGGTTTCGACGGGACTGCTGGGCTCGATGGACAAAAACCAGATTGAAGGCGTGCTGGCGCACGAAATCTCCCACGTCGCAAACGGCGACATGGTCACCATGACGCTGTTGCAGGGCATAATGAACGCGATTGTGATGTTCCTCGCGCGGGTCATCGCGTTCGCGGCCAGCCAGAGCGTCAAGGAAGATATGCGGCCCATAGTGAATTTTCTGGTGACAATCGCCATGGAAATACTGCTGAGCCTGCTGGGAATGATGGCGGTGATGTGGTTTTCCCGCGCGCGCGAATATGCGGCGGACAACGGCGGCGCAAACCTCGCCGGACGCGGCAAGATGATAGGCGCGCTGCGCGCGCTGCAGCTTACCGTGAAATATCACGACCCGCGCCAGCCCGCCTCGATGGCGACGCTGAAAATATCCGACAGGCCGCGCGGCGGGCTTGCCATGCTGTTCGCCAGCCACCCGCCGCTGGAAGAGCGCATAGCGCGCCTTGAGGCGATGCAGCAGTAGCCGGCTCGGTTTTTGTTCCGGCAAAAAAGCCCCCGCAAAAGCGGGGGCTTTTCTTTTCGAGATATGGCTTCACCTGTTGTCGGGTTTTTTAGCGGGGCGGCAGGCTACTAGGTTCACGCCGGTTCCCATGAAGTTTTCAGCCAGGACCGCGCCGGTTTCCACGGGCGCCGACACGAGTATTTTTTTGACCTCGCGCATGGCGGGCAGCAGTCCGGCTTTGGGTATCGGGCCGCTGGTGCGCACCGGCAGCATTTTGATATCGAGCTCCTCCGCCAGCACCGATGAAGTGAAGGTGCGGACCGGGTTTTCTATCTCGCTGCGGGCGTACTTGTCGCCGCGCGGGCAGGTGTTGCCGGTTACGGACACGACTTTGTTTCCTTCGAGCGCCACTTCAAGCGAGCAGCCCTGCGGGCATTCTATGCAAATCAGCTTGCGGCTCATTTGCCCTCCTTGAGAAACTGCGCCGCCATCTGGCCGGCTTTCTCGCTGTCGCGCGTGACGGAGTCCACGAGGTCGTAAACCTTGCAGGCGTTGCCGCAGGCGAACATGCCGCGTATGGAGGTGCGGTTGACTTCCGCCGCGACGGGGGTATTGGTTTTGCGGTCCACCCGCGCGCCCGCCATTTCGAGCAGCTCGTTTTCCGGGATGAGGCCGACGGAGATTAGCACGGTGTCGCAGGAAAGCTCAAAGCGCGTGCCGGGTTTTTCGCAAAAAGCGTCATCCACCGCGGCCACCACCACTTTTTCCACGCGGTCGGCGCCCTCTATCCTCACGATTTTATGGCTCAGGTAAAGCGGTATGCCGTAATCGTCGAGGCACTGCGCCACGTTGCGGACGAGGCCGCGCGACTGCTTTTGTATCTCTATTACCGCCTTGACCTTCATTCCCTCCAGCGCCATGCGCCGCGCCATGATGAGGCCGATGTCGCCGGAGCCGACGATGACGGCCTCTTTTCCGGGTATCCAGCCTTCCATGTTAATCATCTTCTGCGCCAGTCCCGCGGGATATATCCCCGACGGGCGCGTGCCGGGGATTGGTATCATCTCGCGCGTGCGCTCGCGGCAGCCGGTGGCCAGGATGACGGATTTCGCCTGCACCTCTTCCAGCGCGCCGGGACGCAGGTAGGAGATTTTCATATTGCTCGTGAGCTTGACCACGAAAGAGCGCAGGCTTACCTCTATAGACGGGGTTTTAGCCACCTGCTTAACGAAACGGTCCGCGTATTCCGGGCCGGTGAGCTCTTCTTTGAAACGGTGCAGCCCGAAACCAGGATGAATGCACTGGTTCAATATTCCGCCCAGATGCTGGTCGCGTTCCAGAAGCAGGATATCCTTCACTCCCGCTGCGCCGGCGGCCAGCGCCGCCGCCATTCCCGCCGGGCCGCCGCCCACCACCACAAGTTCGCGCTCATTCATGGCGTCTTTCCTCCCTGACAAGTTCGGAGCCCTCGCCTCGCTTTGTTATCTCTTCGACGGTCATGCCCAACTCTTCCTGCATGATTTTCATGATGCGCGTCGTGCAGAAGCCGCCGTGGCAGCGCCCGGCCTGCGCGCGGGTGCGGAATTTTATACCGTCCATGGTGCGCGCGCCGCGCCGTATCGCCTCGCGGATTTCCTTGGCGGACACCATCTCGCAGCGGCACACTATGTCGCCGTAGGAGGGGTCTTTCTGTATCAGCTCGCGCGTTTTGGAGAGCGGAATCTCGAACAGGTGAGTCGTCTTCTCGCGCTTGCTGTGGAAGTTCTTTTTGGGCGTCAAAACCAGCCCGTTGCCGTGCAGTATGCCGACCACCATTGTCGCTATGGCGGGCGCCGCGGTAAGTCCCGGCGACTGTATGCCCGCCACGTTCACGAAACCGGGCACGGTGGTTTCATGGCGGATGATAAAGTCTTTTCCGGCGGCGGGGCGCAATCCGGCAAAATAGGCGATTATATCGCCCCTTTCTATTGAGGGCATCATCCTGCGCGCGCCGGCAAGGACTTCGTTAAGGCCCTCCTCGGTGGTGGCGAGGTCGTTTCTGTCCTCTGTGTCGCGGGCGGTGGGGCCTATCATCGGATTGCCGTCGGAGGTTTTGATTATCAGGATGCCTTTTGAAGTCGGCGTCGGCAGCGGGAACACGAGATGGTTGGCTATATGCTCGCGCTTTTTATCCAGCAGGTATTCCTCGCCCTTGCGCGGCGTTATTTTGAAATCGGTTACTCCCACCATTGCGGACACCTTGTCCGCGAAAAGACCGGCGGCGTTGATTAGAAAGCGCGTCTGGTATTTGCTCCCGGCGGCCTCCACCTCGAAACGGTACGGGCCGCCGCTCAGCCGGCGTATGCCGGCGACGCGGTGCGAGGTTTTGAGCACGACGCCGTTTTTGACCGCGTTTTCAGTCAAATCGTAAACTAGGCGGTAGGGGCTTATTATTCCGGCGGAGGGAACATACAGCGCGGCTGCTATTTCCGGCCCGAGGTTAGGCTCGTAGAGCGAAAGCCAGTCCCTGCGCACTATCTGCATGTCCTTTATGCCGAGTTCCTCGCCTTCGTGCTTTATCCTGTCGAGTTCGGCGACGTCCGTCTCGTCGAAAACCACTATGAGCTGGCCCACCTCCACGAAATGCACGCCCAGCTCTGCGGAAATTTCGCGGATGAGCTTGTTGCCCGCCACGCACAGCCTGCCCTTGAGCGAATCGGGATGGTTTTGCGTTCCGGCGTGGATGATGCCGCTGTTGGACTTCGACACGCCGAAAGCCGGCTCCGCCTCTTTTTCCAGCAGGAGGACGCGGAGCTTGTATTTGGAGAGTTCCCGCGCGATAGCCGCGCCGGTCACGCCGGCGCCCACTATAATCGCGTCATGTTTTTCAATGGTTGGCATAAGTTCGTAATTATAGTACAAATTCCCGCCGGGAAATTGCTAGCATGGTGGTATGCTTTCCAGACTTTTTTCGATTTACAAACCCGCCAAATTCATCACACGGCTTCCGAAAGAGGAAGCCGGCAGGCTTTATCCGTCCTACCGCCTGCAAGTGATGCTGACCATATTCTGGGGCTACGCGGGCTACTATTTCGTGCGGAGCAATTTTTCGCTGGCAAAACCCTACCTTATAAAGGAAATGGGACTGACCACCGGCGACCTGGGGCTTATCGCCACGGGATTATCGCTGGCATACGGCGTGAGCAAATTCGTGATGGGCTCGGTGTCGGACAGGTCCAATCCGCGCTATTTCATGTCAACGGGATTGATAGCGTCGGGCATAATAAATTTGTTCTTCACGCAATTGCATTCAGTGCCGCTGATGGCGGGCGCGTGGTTTTTGAACGGCTGGTTTCAGGGGATGGGCTGGGCGCCGTGCGCGCGCATACTGACGCACTGGTTCTCTGACCGCGAGCGCGGCACCAAGTTCGCCGTCTGGAACGTGGCGCACAATGTGGGCGCGGGGCTGGCGGGGCCGATTTGCAGCGTCGCGCTGATGGCGTTCGCCTCGTGGACTTCGCTGTTCTACGCGCCGGCCCTCCTCTCGATAATAATGGGCGTGCTGATAATGGTTTTCCTGCGGGATACTCCGCAGTCCGTAGGCTTGCCTTCGATAGAAGAGTTCAAAAACGATTACCCAGAAACCGGCGTGGCCGACCGCGAAAAAGAGATGACCGCGAAGGAGATTTTCCTGGGCCACATCGTAAACAACCAGTGCCTGTGGATACTGGCGTTCGCAAATCTTTTCGTGTACGTGGTGCGCTACGGCGTGCTGACCTGGGCGCCGACATATCTGATGACCGTGAAATGCTGCTCCGGCGACAACGCGCGCTGGCTTTTCGCCACGTACGAATACGCCGGCATTCCGGGAATGCTTGTGGCGGGCTGGATGACGGACCGGTTTTTCCGCGGGCGGCGCGGCCCCGTCGGCATGGCCTACATGGCGGTGGTGACGGCGGCGGTGGCGGTTTACTGGCTCAACCCGCCGGGGCATTATTTCGTGGACATGGCCGCGCTGGCCACGGCTGGATTTTTCATCTACGGCCCCGTGATGCTGATAGGCGTGGCGGCGGTGGACCTTGTTCCCAAAAAAGCGGCGGGCACTGCCGCGGGGCTGACGGGACTTTTCGGCTACGTCGGCGGCGCGACCATAGCGGAGCTGGGCATCGGCAAAGTGGTGCAGCACTACGGCTGGAATTACGGCTTCATACTGGTGCTGATATCCGGCGCGCTGGCGCTGGCGCTGCTGGCCCTGACCTGGCACGCGCATGAGAGGGAGTGAACCGCCGCAAAAGTAGCTTAAAACACGCGGCCTTTGGATTCAATAAAGCGGGGCAAATCATCCAATCGCTTTGAACGCTTTACCATTTCTATAAATGTCGGGGATGAAGCCGGATTTTGGATGAAATCCTGCAAACGCTGTTTTTCTTCTGTCCAAGTTGAGATAACCTCCGGCGGCATGGCCATATTCTGGTGCGTAAATAACCGTTTTATTGGCAGCGGTTTGAGCGAGTAGAAAGAGCGCAGATATTCTTCAATAATATACTTGTGGTCCATGCCGAAAGTAAACAGAATTCTCTTTCGTCCGGTTTTTTCAGCATGGCGGATGCAGTTTTTCACAATCATCTGGTTTCTCGCATACCAATAGCCGTCCGCTACTTCGCCGCCCGCTTTGATAGCTGTCTCGTGAGAATTTTTTATAGCAACCTGTAACGCCTTCCCGTGAAGATATTCAAACATGCTTGAGCTTCCAAGCGGCAGCTTGATATCGGCAGCCCCTTCATACTCGCGCTTCTCCTTCTCCGTCATCGCATTATCCGCCGCAACCATTGCCGTGAATTCGCCGCGCCAGTCGGCAGTATAAAATTCCGCGTTCACTTCGCGAGCGGCGTATTCCACTACGGCATTTTCAGGAGGATAATAAGCGCGCATGGGCGTAGCCGCGTCGCGTTCAAAAATCTCGGCGCAAACCAGGTCGGGTTTGATTGCTTTAATCTCGTTGCGAAGGTCTTGGAGCGAATAATTCCATTTGCCGTCCAAATGGTTTTTATGAACAGTTCCCAGCACGAAAACATTCATGCCGCCGGCAGGAGAGTGTGCCGGAAAGGCAAGCGCTATCCCGACGGCGAAAAGCGGAATTTTGGGGACACGAATTTTGAGGAATTTTGGGGACACAATACTTAACCTCCATTACAAGAAACCTTCTTCCCCGTTTCCAGTTCGCTGTGGTGGCGGCTGTAGAAGTAATAGATTACCAATCCTATCGCAAGCCAGACGCCGAAACGAATCCAGTTTGTCCGTCCCAGTCCGTGCATCAGTCCGAGGCAGAACAGTATGCCCAACACCGGCGTGGCGTAGCCGCCGGGGGCGCGGAACGGACGCACGCGATTTGGGTCCTTTATCCGCAGCACTATTATGCCGGCGCAGACCAGTACGAACGCGAACAGCGTGCCTATATTGCAGAGGTTGACCATCTCGTCAATATTGCAAAACATCGCCATCACGCCCACCACCGCGCCGGTCCAAATTGTTGTCACCCACGGCGTTCTGTAGACGGGGTGGACTTTGGCGAAAACCGGCGGCAAGAGCCCGTCGCGGCTCATCGAAAAGAATATGCGCGGCTGGCCCATCTGGAACACCAGCAGCACCGCCGTATTGGCCACCACCGCGCCCAACGACACCAGCGCTATAAGCCAGCGGCTCGCGTGATGATATTCCAGTCCCGCCACCAGCGGTTCGGCGATTTTGGATTTAATCTCCATGAACGGCATCATGCCGGTAAGCGCGGCGGTCACCAGAATATAAACCACCGTGCAGATAACCAGCGAGCCGAGTATGCCTATCGGCATGTCGCGCTTGGGGTCTCGCGTTTCCTCCGCCACGGTGGACACCGCGTCGAAACCTATATAGGCGAAAAAAATCGTCGCCGCGCCGACCTGTATCCCGCGGAACCCGCCCGGCGCGAACGGCACCCAGTTTTTCGGGTCGAAATAGTAGAACCCGACGCCGACGAATATCGCCAGCACAAGCAGCTTGATGCCCACCATCACATCGTTGAAACGCGAGCTTTCCTTGATGCCGCGCAGCAGCAGAACGGTAATCGCCGCCACTATCAGCAGTCCGAAAATATTTATAATCACCGGCACGCCGAAAATATGCGGCACCGACGCGAAATCCAGCCCGCTCTGGCTGAAAGTGCGGTAATCCGTGCGCAGCCACACCGGCACGCTCACGCCGAAAAAACTTGAAAGGAAATCGTTGAAATACCCCGCCCAGCTTATCGCCACCGCCACGTTGCCGATGGCGTATTCGATGATAAGGTCCCAGCCGATTATCCAGGCGATAAGCTCGCCCAGCGTGGCGTAGGCGTAAGTGTACGCGCTGCCCGACACCGGCACCATGGCGGCGAACTCGGCGTAGCACAGCGCGGTGAACCCGCAGGCCACCGCGGTCAGCGTAAATGATATTATCAGCGACGGTCCCGCCGGGTGGCCGCTGGCGCTTCCCACCACAGCCGCGCCCACGGTGGCGAAAATGCCCGCGCCGATGATTGCGCCGATTCCTATCATGGTAACGTCGAACGCGCCGAGGGCGCGCTTGAGGCAATTGCCCTCCTGCGATTCTCTTAAAATCATGTCAACCGGCTTTACGCGGAAAATGCTCATTGGCCTCCCGGCGCTGCGGCAAAGATAAATGAATTTAACATATTGGCGCGCGCTGACGAAAGATGAAACCCGCGATGAAACCCGCGGTTCGGCGAACCGCGGGTTTCTTATGAAAGCCGACAACCGCTGAAAACTACTGCTGTTTTAGCCCGCTGCGGGCGCGGCACAAATTTATGGCGTCATCAAACCGCATTTTGCCGCCGCCCGGATATGTCATCGCCAAAGCCTTGTTGTAGCAAAGCGCCGGCGCATCAGCCGACAGGGTGCCGCCGCACAGTTTGACAGCGTCGTCAACCCGCATGCGCAAGCCGCCGGGGTAAGAAAGGGCCAAAGCCCTGTTGTAGCAGGCAATCGTCGCATCCGCGTACAGCGCGCCGTTGCACAATTTGATGGCGTCGTCCACTATCATTCCCGTTCCGTTCGGATACAGTGCCGGCAGCGCCTTTTTGTAGCATTCCAGCGGTTCGTCCGCAGACAGCGCGCCGCCGCATAGGCCTATAGCGTCGTCAACCGACATGCTCACGCCGTTGGGGTATGTCATCGCCATTGCCTTGTTATAGCAGGCTATCTGCGGAATTCCCTGCGGCGCGGCCGCGGAGGTTTTAAATCCCGTCGAGGCGAAGGAGCCCATCGGCACCTGAACCGCCAACTGCCCCGCGCCGGCCTTCATGGCGTCGAAATCCGACGCGAAAAGAGGCGCGGCCGATATTGCCGCCGCGAAAACCGCGATAGTGAATTTGTTTGCCATTATCAACCTCCCCCTAGCCTGAAAGTTTCAGTTGCTTGCGAGAACCGAGACGTAAAAGGGCGAACTGGATTCGGCTCAAAAAAATGCGAGCAGGCTCGTTGCCTGCTCGCATTTTTTTGAGCCGGAGCCAGGAAGCCATTTTATGTCGAATTCCGCAAGCAACTGAAACTTTCAGACTAGACATATTTTACCACAGTTTCGGGCTTTCGCAGCCAGCCAGTTGCGGCGGGCGCTCACAATGGTATAATGTGGGCAAGACGTTTATTCAGGCGGACGCGGAAGATATTTCGCTCGTTCGCATCAAGGGGAATAGCATGAAAAAAACCGCACTCGCTCTTGCGCTGGGGCTTATCGCCTCCTGCGCCATGGCGGCGACAAGAATAGTCGTTTTCAAAAACGGCACCACCGCGCAGCAGCGCAAAAGCCAGGTGGAGGCCCTCGGCGGCAAGCTTGTGGCCGACTACGAATACATCAACGAATCGCTGGCCGATTTCGGCGATATGCCGACGCGGTCGCTTAGCTTGGACATGGCGCGCAGCGCGCCCGACGCCACCGTCATAGACGAAAACCGGACTCGCGACTGGCTCCAGGGCGGGGTTTATCCGCCGTTGGCGCCGGTGTCCGGCATAATCTCGCAGGCTCGCATGGCCAGCGACTCGGAGCCGCCCGCCCCCGTCGCGGAGGCCGCGTTTTCCGGCGTCATGGCGGACGCGAAATACAGGCTGCCCTGGGGTGTGGAGCGCGTCAACGCCAAAGGCGCGTGGAAAAAGGGCCTCGACGGCTCCGGCGTGAAAGTCGCCGTTCTCGACACCGGCATAGATTTCAACCACCCTGACCTCGCGCCCAACATCGCCGGCAATTACAACGCGCTCAACCACGACGCCGCCGCCAGGGACGACCACGGCCACGGCACCCATGTCGCCGGCACGGTGGCGGGCGTGGGAGACAACGACGTGTTCGGCGTCGCGCCGAAAGCGAAAATATACGCGGTCAAAGTGCTCAACGCCAGAGGCAGCGGCAACACGGCCGGCATCGTGGACGGCATCAACTGGACGATAGGCCAGCATGTCAACGTCATCAACATGAGCCTCGGAGACAAAGTCGGCGGCGAAGATGATGTTCCCGCCTTCCGCCAGGCAGTGAAGGCCGCGCACGACGCGGGCATAGCGGTGGTCTGCGCCGCGGGCAACGACTACGGCGCCGCAGTCAACATTCCGGCTGCGTATCCCGACGCCATAGCCGTATCGGCGTCCAGCTATTCCAACGATCTGGCGAGATTCTCCAACAAAGGCCCGCAGATAAAGTTCATCGCCCCCGGCTCCGGCATACATTCCGCCAAAGCGGGCGGCGGCTATACCTTCATGGATGGCACCTCCATGTCCTCGCCGCATGTGGCGGGACTGGCCGCCCTGGCCTACCAGGCCGGCGCCGCCGGCCCCGACCAGGCGATGGAAATGCTCAGGGCCGCGGCGCTCAAGCTGCACTCGCTCAAGGACAACGAGCAGGGTTTCGGCCTTGTGAACGCGGAAAAAATAGGCAAATAACCGCGCCGTTCGCGCAAAAAGCCGTCCGGCTTAAAACCGGACGGCTTTTTGCCTGTCAAGCCAGATAAGAATCGTACCGTAATCGTCGGTGCGAGTTTTCTTTTTCCGTCTCAAGACCGCCTTCGCCCATTTCAGGGACACAATACCAAATTACAATTTAGATTCCGCAGAAAAACCCCCTTTGACCAAAAATGCAACTCAAAAAACGCCATCAAAAACCCCTCGAAAGAAATAAAAATCGTTTATACGCGATTCCAGCGCCTATTTTTTGGGGCTCTTTTT